>OBKR01002348.1_pt1 | contig 14075 bp, 7 predicted proteins | sample 1518991 | NCBI WGS metagenome assembly OBKR01 (sample SAMEA2452117, study PRJEB22498) | human gut metagenome | biome: human feces; feature: human gut; material: feces | place: Australia | collected 2012
TATAAGGCGGGGATTATTTTCGGACTGGTATTAGCAGCAATCGGAGGCCTGCTTTTCTTTCCTGCCGCCATTTTAAAAGAATATTGGGCTTACCTCTGTATCTTCTTTATTATCGCTACGGGAATGTGCTTTCTGGAGACAGCTGCCAATCCGTATGTGACGGTTTTAGGAGCCCCCGAAACAGCTCCCCGCCGATTGAACCTAGCGCAGTCTTTCAATGGACTCGGAGCTTTTATCGCTGCCATGTTTTTGAGTAAGCTCATCCTTAGCGGAGCTCATTACACGCGAGAGACCCTTCCTGTAGATTATCCGGGAGGCTGGCAGGCCTATATCCAATTGGAAACGGATGCCATGAAACTTCCTTATCTGATATTGGCTATATTGTTGATTGCCATAGCTGTCGTCTTCGTCTTTTCAAAATTGCCGAAGATTGGGGACGAAGGAGAAACGGCTTCTTCCGATAAAATGACTTCTTCGGGTAAAACGAAAGAGGGCAGCCAGAAAGAAAAATTGATAGACTTCGGTGTATTGAAGCACTCACACTTGCGGTGGGGAGTGATTGCGCAATTCTTCTATAACGGTGGACAGACGGCGATAAACAGTCTGTTCCTGGTTTACTGTTGCACTTATGCCGGATTGCCGGAAGATACAGCGACTACCTTCTTCGGATTGTATATGCTCGCATTTCTTTTGGGGCGTTGGATCGGTACCGGATTGATGGTGAAATTCCGTCCACAGGATATGCTACTGGTTTACGCCTTGATGAATATTCTTTTGTGCGGGGCAGTGATGATATGGGGAGGTATGATCGGGTTATACGCAATGTTGGCTATCTCTTTCTTTATGTCTATAATGTATCCCACGCAGTTCTCATTGGCGCTAAAAGGACTGGGGAATCAGACAAAGAGCGGTTCGGCATTTCTGGTAATGGCTATTGTTGGCAATGCCTGCCTGCCACAGTTGACGGCTTATTTCATGCATGCCAATGAGCATATCTATTATATGGCCTATTGTGTACCGATGATTTGCTTTGTCTTCTGTGCATATTATGGTTGGAAAGGTTATAAAGTAATCGATTAATAAATTTATTTATCAAACATATCCAATGAAAGCAGTTCAAATTGTCAATCCCTCCGAAATGAAGGTGGTTGAACTGGAAAAACCGACCGTTGGTGTCGGTGAAGTATTAGTAAGAATCAAGTATGTGGGTTTCTGTGGCTCCGACCTGAATACCTTTTTAGGACGTAACCCAATGGTGAAGTTACCGGTAATCCCGGGACATGAGGTAGGAGCGGTGATTGAGGAGGTTGGGCCGAATGTTCCGGCTGGCTTCGAAAAAGGGATGAACGTGACATTGAATCCATATACCAATTGTGGTAAATGTGCTTCCTGTCGTAATGGTCGTGTCAATGCCTGTGAGCATAATGAAACGTTAGGGGTACAGCGCAATGGAGTGATGTGCGAATATGCCGTATTGCCTTGGACAAAGATTATTCCGGCAGGTAATATCTCTCCTCGCGATTGTGCGTTGATTGAGCCGATGAGTGTCGGATTCCATGCGGTATCTCGTGCGCAGGTGATCGATAATGAATATGTGATGGTTATTGGCTGCGGTATGATTGGTATCGGTGCCATTGTACGTGCTGCTTTGAGAGGGGCAACGGTCATTGCTGTCGACTTGGATGACGAGAAACTGGAACTGGCGAAAAAGGTAGGTGCTTCTTATGTGATTAACTCCAAGACAGAAAATGTACACGAACGGATGCAACAGATAACAGAGGGCTTCGGTGCCGATGTGGTGATTGAAGCTGTCGGCAGTCCGGTCACTTATGTGATGGCGGTGGATGAAGTCGGTTTTACAGGACGGGTCGTTTGCATCGGTTATGCCAAAAGCGAAGTAGCTTTCCAAACGAAATATTTCGTTCAGAAAGAACTGGATATCCGTGGTTCCAGAAATGCGTTACCTGCCGATTTCCGTGCGGTTATTAATTATATGAAAGAAGGCAACTGTCCGGTGGAAGAACTGATTTCGAAGATTGCCAAACCGGAAGGAGCTTTGGAAGCTATGCAGGAATGGACGGCTAATCCGGGAAAGGTGTTCCGTATACTGGTTGAGTTCTGATAAGTTCTTGTAATAAGAATAGTTGTTGATGCCTGTTGTTTCGGGTATGTAATAAGTGAGAGGAGGCTGAATACAGTCTCCTCTCTTTGGGAGATAGGGTGATGTAACATGAGTAAATATAGATGTAACATTCTTCATTCGATATGTAGCATCACAAAGAAATCATGTAGCATACTTTGGGCAATATATCTGTTTGCATTTTCTATTTTTGTGATGTGGAAGATAACAAGAAACATTTTAAATAATTAGCTTTCAAATAATAGATAATGTAGCCAGTTAATAAAAAAAACGATGATTATGCTGAAAACAAAAATCAACACTATTCTACTGTGTACTCTTTTTACATTGTTCTTTCCGCTATCAGCCGGAGCACAATACCGTAATCCTATTCTTTATGCTGACGTGCCCGATATGTCGGTGTGTCGCGCAGGTGATTACTTTTACATGGTTTCCACCACTATGCACCTGATGCCGGGAGCGCCTATCATGCGTTCGCCGGACATGAAACATTGGGAAACTATCAGCTACGTATTTCCCCGCATTGACGATGGTCCCCGTTATGATCTGCTCGAAGGCACTGCTTACGGGCAAGGACAATGGGCATCATCTATCCGCTATCATGACGGTAAATTCTATGTATGGTTTACAGCCAATGGCGCGCCCGGACGCGGGTTTGTCTATACTGCGACAGATCCGGCCGGTCCCTGGAAACTTCTTTCGCGCCCCCCGCATTTCCATGACGGTTCGCTTCTGTTTGATGATGACGGGCGGGTGTATCTCTTTCACAGTACGGGACAGCTTACGGAGTTGAACCCCAATTTGACCGATGTACTTCCCGGTGGCATCAATCAGCAAATATTTGAACGGGATGCTGACGAACAAGGTCTGTTGGAAGGTAGTTCCGTCATCAAGCATAATGGGAAATATTACTTGCTGATGATTTCTATGGATTGGAGTATTCCTGGCCGTCTGCGTCGTGAAGTATGCTATCGTGCCGATAAGATTACCGGACCTTACGAAAAGCGTGTCATTCTTGAAACGGAGTTCGACGGGCATGGCGGTGTTGGTCAGGGATGCATCGTAGATGGGAAAAACGGTGAATGGTACGGACTGATTTTTCAGGATCGTGGTGGCGTAGGGCGTGTGCCGTGTCTCATGCCTTGTACATGGACGGAAGATGGTTGGCCTATGCTGGGAGACAAGGACGGGCGCATTCCGAATGATACCACTTTATCGTATATGTCAATGGATGGTATCTGCGGTTCGGATGATTTTTCCGCTTCCGGGCTTTCCCTCTATTGGCAGTGGAATCATAACCCCGTCGATCAGGCATGGAGCCTTACTGACCGTCCCGGATTTTTGCGTTTGAAAACCTCCCGTGTGGTAGATAACCTGTTTGTTGCTCCCAATACGTTGACTCAACGTATGGTAGGACCGAAATGCATGGGCACTGTCAGTCTTTCTCTGGGAGGGATGAAAGATGGTGACCGTGCAGGATTATCGGCTTTTAATGGTGACAGCGGTGTGCTTACGATTGAAAAGAACGGAAATAAACTGTCTCTTGTGATGAGTGAACAGAAAAGTGTATTTGAGAAAACGAAGCGTGCCATTAGCCGTGTGGATATGACCGAACAAGCCCGTATACCTCTAAACAAAGAGCTTGTCTATTTGCGTGTGGAAGGTGACTTTACCAATGGACGGGATGAGGCTCGTTTTTCTTATAGTCTTGATGGGAAAACATGGATACCTGTCGGTCTGCCTATTAAGATGAAGTTTGACTACACTCGTATGTTCATGGGCAGTAAGTTTGCCATATTTAATTATGCTACACATTCTGTGGGCGGTTATGTAGATGTGGACTCTTTTGATTATTCGTTCTGTGATGCGTCAATGTAACACACAAATATGTATTTGTAACCAATGAAACATTGTTTTATTGGAAAATAGGCTATTTTTGTTTCCAAATTAATCATAACTAATAAGTATAATATTATGAAAAAAGGTTGGATACCGATTATGGGTGTTTGTTTGGTGTTATCGTTTTCGGCATGTAAGCAATTGCTGCCTTACCAGGACACTTCTTTAACGGCGGAACAACGGGCGGAGGATTTGTTGCCCCGGTTGACTTTGGAAGAAAAAGTATCATTAATGCAAAATGCGTCACCTGCTATCCCTCGACTGGGAATTAAAGAATATGAGTGGTGGAATGAGGCGTTGCACGGTGTGGGACGTGCCGGATTGGCTACTGTTTTTCCGCAGTCTATCGGTATGGGAGCTTCTTTTAATGATTCATTATTATATGAAGTGTTCAATGCCACTTCCGATGAGGCTCGTGTAAAATCGCGTATTTTCGGTGAAAGCGGCGTGCTGAAACGCTATCAGGGATTAACATTCTGGACACCGAATGTCAATATATTCCGTGACCCTCGTTGGGGACGCGGTCAGGAAACATACGGTGAAGACCCTTATCTGACAGGACAAATGGGAATGGCTGTAGTCCGTGGTTTGCAAGGACCGGAAGATGCCAGGTATGATAAGCTGCACGCATGTGCCAAGCACTTTGCCGTTCATTCAGGACCGGAGTGGAACCGGCATAGTTTTGATGCGGAGAATATAGATCCCCGGGATTTATGGGAAACCTATCTGCCTGCTTTTAAAGATTTGGTACAGAAAGCGCATGTAAAGGAAGTGATGTGTGCCTATAATCGTTTTGAGGGAGAGCCTTGTTGTGGCAGTAATCGCCTGTTGATGCAAATATTGCGGGATGAATGGGGATACAAAGGCATTGTAGTCTCTGACTGTGGAGCGATTTCCGATTTCTATAGACCGGGAACGCATGAGACTCACCCGGATAAGGAACACGCCTCGACCGCTGCTGTGCGGACAGGCACAGACCTTGAATGTGGAAGTGAATATGCTTCACTGGCGGATGCTGTAAAAGCCGGTTTGATTGACGAAAAAGAAATAGATATTTCATTGAAACGTTTGTTGACAGCACGTTTTGAACTGGGAGAAATGGACGAACAACCGGCCTGGGCGGAAATTCCAACCTCTGTGTTGAATAGTAAGGAACATCAGGCACTGGCTTTGCGTATGGCCCGTGAATCATTGGTGCTCTTGCAGAATAAAAACAACATCCTTCCTCTGAATACCCATCTGAAAGTAGCCGTTATAGGACCTAATGCCAATGACTCCGTGATGCAGTGGGGAAATTATAACGGTATTCCGGCACATACGGTTACCTTATTGGAAGCTGTCCGTGCCAAACTACCGGAAGGACAAATCATATACGAACCGGGTTGTGACCGTGTGGACGGAAAGACACTTCAAAGCCTGTTTGATGAATGTAGCATAAATGGTAAACCCGGTTTCTTGGCAGAATATTGGAATAATCGTGATCGTGAAGGGGAAGTGGTCACTACTGACCAGATTTCTACTCCGTTCCATTTTGCAACAACAGGGGCTACTACGTTTGCGCCCGGTGTGGAAATTACTAATTTCTCGGCTCGTTATGAATCTGTCTTTCGTCCTTCGCAGTCGGGTGATGTTGCTTTCCGTTTCCAACTGGATGGTGAAGTGACTCTTATTATAAATGGTGAGCAAGTGGCTCAGAAAATATATGTTAAGAATCCGACGAACCTCTATACGTTACAGGCGAAAGCTGGAAAAGAGTATCATATCGAGATTTTATTCAAACAACGGAATGAAAGGGCTACACTTGATTTTGATTTGGGCAAGGAGGTAGGGATTGACTTGAACCTCGCAGTGAAGAGAGTAATGGATGCTGATGTGATTCTTTTTGCAGGTGGAATTTCTCCAAGTCTGGAAGGTGAGGAAATGCCGGTAGAAGTTCTCGGATTTAAGGGTGGTGACCGTACGGATATTGAACTTCCGGACGTTCAACGTGATTTGTTGAAAGCTTTGAAGAAGGCTGGTAAAAAGGTTGTCTTTATCAATTATTCCGGTTCAGCTATCGGACTAGTGCCCGAAACGACTACTTGTGAAGCGATTCTGCAAGCATGGTATCCGGGACAGGCGGGTGGTACAGCTATCGTTGATGCTCTTTGGGGAGAGTATAATCCCGGTGGACGTCTGCCAGTCACTTTCTATAAGGATGTGAATCAATTGCCGGACTTTGAAGACTATTCCATGAAGGGACGTACCTATCGATATATGCAACAGCAACCACTTTTCCCATTCGGTCATGGGTTGAGTTATACTGACTTTACTTATGGAGAAGCTAAATTGAGCAAGAATACAATCGCTAAAGGTGAAAATGTAGTATTGACTATTCCGGTAAGCAATGTCGGGCAACGTGATGGAGAAGAGGTGGTTCAGGTTTATTTGGGACGTCCGGGTGATAAGGAAGGTCCCCGTTATACCTTGCGTGCCTTCAAACGCGTTCATATTCCGGCAGGGAAAACTGAATCAGTAGCTATTTCTCTTACACATGAGAGTTTCGAATGGTTTGATGAGGCGACTAATACCATGCATCCGGTGGCAGATACTTATGAATTGCTGTATGGAGGTACTTCTGATAGAAATAAGTTGAAAACGATTGTAATGAACGTACAGTAATACCTCTTTGGAATTTTGTTTATTTTTACAGATAAACAATCCGGATTTATTTATTGAATGAATAAAGAAAGAACGACCTTGTTCCTTTAAAAGGAACGGGTCGTTTCTTTTAAACCAAGCCCCCGTTTCTTTTAAACCAACGGGGGCTTTCTTTTAAAGGAAAATGAATATTTGCTAATGCTTGATATTCAGTCTTTTAAATGATGGGGAATAAAAGTGTTGAAATAATAGGTAATATAGTCATTTATCTTACCATTTTTCTGTTTTGGGGCTTTTTGTTACATCAGAAAAGAATCATGTTACATGTCTGTGATAAATGTAACCTGTATATAGATGCCTGTATCATGATTGTACATATATGATAAAACCGAATCGATACATTTGCAAACACTACTATGGAACAGAAAATTATAGAAAATAAAAAGTGATAATATGAGAACATTAAAATTGATTTTGTCGGGCTGGCAATCCGTGGGTCTTGTCGTATTTTTTATGCTGTTTTTTAATATGGAGGTGAGTGGCAAGGGTAAAATAACAAAAAATGCTCCTGTCTTTACGCAATTTATTTATCAGGGGGAGGATGCTATTTATCAAAACAATCCTTTAAAGCCGGGTGAGTTCTATAATCCTATTTTGCAGGGTTGCTATCCCGATCCGAGTATAACGCGGAAAGGTAATGATTATTATTTAGTATGCTCATCTTTTGCTATGTTTCCCGGGGTACCTATTTTCCATTCTAATGATTTGGTCAACTGGAAACAAATCGGTCATGTGCTGGACAGAACGTCACAATTAAAGGTTGAAGATTGTGGTATTAGTGCTGGTGTATATGCTCCTGCTATAAGATATAATCCCAATAATGATACGTTTTATATGATAACCACTCAATTTTCCGGTGGCTTTGGAAATATGGTGGTAAAGACAAAGAATCCGGAGAATGGCTGGAGTGATCCGATCAAACTTCAATTTGAAGGCATTGATCCTTCTCTTTTCTTTGATGATAATGGCAAGGCATACGTGGTACATAATGATGCTCCTGCTAAAGCAAACGAGCGTTACTCGGGACACCGTGTTATAAAAATATGGGATTATGATGTGGAGAATGATAAAGTGGTTCCGGGAACGGACCGGATCATAGTAAACGGTGGCGTCAATATAGAAGAAAAGCCGATATGGATTGAAGCTCCTCATATCTATAAGAAAGATGGACGTTATTATTTAATGTGTGCGGAAGGAGGAACCGGAGGCTGGCATAGCGAAGTCATTTTTGTAAGTGATCATCCGAAAGGACCTTATCTTCCGGCAAATAATAATCCTATTTTAACTCAACGTTATTTTCCTGCAAACCGGGTGGATAAAGTAGACTGGGCTGGTCATGCAGACTTAGTGGAGGGACCCGACGGAAAATATTATGGTGTATTTTTAGGAATACGCCCCAATGAGAAGAACAGAGTGAATACCGGACGCGAAACTTTTATTCTTCCGGTGGACTGGAGCGGAACATTTCCCGTTTTCGAGAATGGGCTTATCCCTATGAAACCTACATTGAAGATGCCTTCGGGAGTAGAGAACCAAACAGGGAAAAACGGTTATTTGCCTAGTGGCAACTTTGTCTTTAAGGATGATTTCTCCGATAAGACATTAGATTTTAGATGGATTGGTCTTAGAGGTCCTCGTGAAGAATTCGTTGAGATGACCGATAAAGGGTTGCGGATCATCCCTTTTACCTCAAATATTAATGAAGTGAAACCTACTTCTACTTTGTTCTACCGTCAGCAGCATAATCAATTTACCGCGGCAGCAACCATGGAGTACAAACCAAAAAATGAGAAAGATTTTGCCGGTATAACATGTTATCAAAATGAAAGATATCACTATGTTTTCGGTATCACTAAAAAGGGGAAAGACTATTACCTGATGCTGCAAAGAACCGAAAAAGGACAAGCGAGTGTCCTGGGTGAGGTGAAGATAGAAACAGAGAAACCTGTGACACTGCAAGTAACAGCCAATGGAGATGATTATCGTTTTAATTATTCGATTGATGGCAAGAGTTTCCTAAATTTAGGAGGAACCGTTTCCGGCGATATTCTTTCTACTAATGAGGCTGGTGGCTTTACAGGAGCAATGATTGGACTGTATGCAACATCTGTTGGTTATTAATTAGAAACCTTATCATTCTATAATTATGAAAATACATCATCTATTTTGGGGTATATGTTTATGCTTCAGCACAAATATCTTATTCGCACAGAACTATCAGAAAACATCGTCCGGCATCAAAACCACTGTAAATGCAGTGGATATAGAAGTACAATTCTTTGCGCCTGCTGTGGCGAGAGTAATAAAGTCACCGGAAGGTGTTGCCTATGAAAAACAGAGTCTTTCTGTAATTGCCAAACCTGAAAAGGTGAGTTTCAAAGCTGATATACAAGATAATAAGATTGTATTGAACACCAGTGAACTAAGTGTCAGTGTGGACACCGGGACGGGAATTGTTTCTTATTTCTCAAAGGATGGCAAATCATTATTGGCAGAGAAATCCGGTATGCAGTTTATCGATTTCGATGATGCCGGGACAAAAACTTATCAGGTTTATCAACCTTTTGTATTAGATAAGGAGGAAGCCATTTATGGTTTGGGACAATTGCAAAATGGAAAGATGATTCAGCGGAACATGACTAAAAATCTGATACAGGGAAATGTTGAAGATGTGTCACCTTTCTTCCAGTCCACCAAAGGATATGGTGTGTTTTGGGATAACTATTCGCCGACTCTTTTTACGGACAGCGAAGTTGAAACATCTTTCCGTTCTGAAGTAGGTGACTGTGTAGACTATTATTTCATGTATGGGAAGAATGCCGATGGTGTAATAGCACAGGTACGCAGCTTGACCGGGCAAGCACCGATGTTTCCTTTATGGACTTATGGTTACTGGCAAAGTAAAGAAAGATATAAAAGCCAGGAGGAAGTGGTAGACGTTGTTCGTAAATATCGTGAATTGGGTGTTCCCTTGGATGGTATTATTCAGGATTGGCAATATTGGGGGCATAACTATTTGTGGAATGCGATGGATTTTCAGAATCCGACTTTCAATAATCCTCAAAAGATGATGGAGGATGTCCATGCGATGAACGCACACATGGCTATATCTATCTGGTCGTCATTCGGACCGATGACCAAACCTTATAGAGAATTGGACAAAAAAGGTATGTTGTTTAACTTCACTACCTGGCCGCAATCGGGATTGGAGTCATGGCCCCCCAACATGGAATATCCTTCCGGTGTAAGGGTGTATGATGCTTACAATCCCGAAGCACGTGATATTTATTGGAAATATCTGAATGATGGAATTTTCAAGCTGGGAATGGATGCCTGGTGGATGGACTCTACCGAACCCGATCATCTGGATTGGAAGCCGGAGGATATGGATACCAAAACCTATCTGGGCTCGTTCCGTAAGGTGCGCAATGCTTATCCGTTGATGACTGTCGGAGGGGTTTACGACCATCAGCGTGCAGTGACTTCGGACAAACGCGTGTTTATTTTAACCCGTTCCGGATTCTTGGGGCAGCAACGTTATGGTGCAAATGTATGGAGTGGTGATGTCGCTTCCACATGGGAGAGTTTTAGAAATCAGATTCCTGCCGGATTAAACTTTTCTTTGTGTGGTATGCCTCACTGGAATAGTGATATTGGTGGCTTTTTTGCAGGACATTATAATAAAAGTTGGAATGATGATAGTGCTTCAAAAAATCCATTGTATCAGGAGCTTTATGTGCGTTGGTTGCAGTTTGGAACGTTCAATCCGATGATGCGTTCGCACGGGACGGATGTTTATAGGGAAATCTATAAGTTCGGAAAGAAGGGCGAGCCTGTATATGATGCTATCGAGAAGATGATAGGTTTACGTTACTCTCTGTTGCCTTATATTTATTCTACTTCTTGGGAGGTAAGCAATCGTCAATCGAGTTTTATGCGCGCTTTGATGATGGATTTTGTAGATGACAGAAAGGTGTGGGATATCAATGACGAATATATGTTTGGAAAATCGATCCTTGTGGCTCCGATTGCTCATGCACAATATACACCGGAAGCTGTGGTAAAAGTCTCCGAAGAAGAAGGATGGAACAGAGATGGAGCGAAAAAAACAAAAACTGACGCTGCTGTGGATTTCATGGAAACGAAATCTACTAACATATACTTACCGGCAGGAACGCTATGGTATGACTTCTGGACAAACGAGAAACATGAAGGCGGAAAGGAAATTACCAAAGAGACTACACTGGATGTTATTCCATTGTATGTAAAAGCGGGTAGTATTATTCCTGTCGGTCCACAAGTTCAGTATGCAACTGAAAAACCGTGGGATCATCTTGAATTGAAGGTGTATGCGGGTGCGAATGGAAACTTCATTTTATATGAAGATGAATTTGATAATTACAATTACGAAAAAGGAGCTTATACGGAAATTCCAATCTCTTGGAATAATGCATCTCGTAAATTGACGATAGGGGCAAGAAAAGGTGCGTATGAGGGAATGTTGAAGAACCGTAAGTTTACTGTAACTCTTCAGGACGGGACTCAAAAAAACGTCGATTATAATGGGAAAGCGATTTCTGTAAAGTTTTGATTGTAATAGAATGTGTGATTATGTCAGTAGAAAAGAATCTAAAAAGTAGAAATATGATGAAGTTTTTTATAGTAATGGCTATGCTATTGGGTAGTAGCGTTGCAAGTGCAGAAAATAAACAGATAACAAGTCCTGATGGAAAGTTGGTAGTAACAGTCGCAGATATGGATGGAAGACCTTCTTATTCTGTTAGTTATGACAATGTTCTTTTTTTGAAGCCATCTCCATTGGGGATGATTGCAAATATAGGAGATTTTTCATCGGGGATGTCGCTGGAGAAGAATGTTTCAACCAATAAAATAGATGAAACATACGAGTTAGCTTCTATTAAGCAGAGCAAGGTTCGTTATGTGGCAAATGAAGCTGTATTTTCGTTTACACAACAAGGGAAAACAATTTATGATGTTATATTCCGCATAAGTAATAACGATGTTGCTTTTAAATATAAGATGTATCCGCAAGGTGAGACACTAAGTTGCGTGGTTAAGCAAGAAGTCACAGGATTTGCGTTTCCTGACGGAACCACCACTTTCCTTTGTCCGCAAAGTAAACCGATGGGAGGATTTGCCCGTACTTCTCCAAGTTATGAGACGTCTTATACGGCAGATGATGCCGCAGGGAAAAATGGCTGGGGAGAAGGATATACATTTCCCTGCCTGTTCCGTAATGGAGATAACGGTTGGGTGCTTGTTTCCGAAACGGGAGTAAATGGTGGATATTGTGCGAGCCGTCTGTTGGGACACAAAGGAGGAGTGTATACCATTGGATTTCCGCAAGAAGGTGAAGCAAATGGGAATGGTACGGTTTCTCTGGGGATAGCATTACCGGGCGAGACGCCTTGGCGTACTATTACTGTGGGCAAGACTTTGGCTCCAATAGTGGAGACAACGGTTCCTTTTGATGTTGTAAAACCGCTTTATCCGGCAAAAGGAGAGTATACGTATGGACGGGGTTCATGGAGCTGGATTATCGGTATGGATGGAAGTACTAATTATAAAGAGCAACTCCGGTATATTGATTTTTCGGCAGCAATGGGGTATCAATCTGTGTTGGTGGATGCCCTGTGGGATAAACAAATAGGACGTGATAAAATTGAAGAATTGGCTAAATATGGGAAGGACAAAGGGGTAGCTCTTTATTTGTGGTATAATTCGAATGGGTATTGGAATGATGCTCCGCAAACTCCGAGAGGTATAATGGATAATGCGATAGCCAGACGTAAGGAGATGAAATGGATGCAAAGCATTGGTATTCGTGGAATAAAAGTTGACTTTTTCGGAGGTGACAAGCAAATGACTATGCAGTTGTATGAGGATATCTTGTCGGATGCAAACGAGTACGGTCTTTTAGTTATTTTCCATGGATGTACTTTGCCTCGTGGCTGGGAACGTATGTATCCTAACTTCGCATCGAGTGAGGCTGTATTGGCTAGTGAAAATCTTCATTTCTCTCAAGGCAGCTGTGATAATGAGGCCTTTAATGCTACCTTACATCCGTTTATCCGTAACACGGTAGGTAGCATGGATTTTGGAGGTAGTGCATTGAACAAATATTATAATGCGGATAATGCCCCACGGGGAAGCCGGCGGGTGACATCAGATGTCTACGCACTGGCTACGGCGGTGCTATTTCAGAGTCCGGTACAGCATTTCGCTTTGGCACCGAATAACCTGACCGATGCTCCGTCGTGGGCAATTGATTTTATGAAAGAGGTTCCAACGACTTGGGACGAAGTACGTTTCATTGACGGTTATCCTGGTAAATACGTTATTCTTGCCCGTCGTCATGGTGACAAATGGTATATTGCCGGAGTAAATGCGCAGAAGGAAACACTGAAACTTAAAGTTAATTTGCCGATGTTCTCCAATGGAGAAAAGGTGAGACTATTTAGTGATGATAAGGCATTGCAGGGTGGTGTGAAACAAATAGAAATAGGGAAGAAACAAGAATTACAATTGGCTATTCCTTGCAATGGTGGAGTATTAATAACCAAATAACCATTTTAAATAAAAGAATATGAGAAACTTTAAATTTTTAGGCGTGTCGTTTTTGTTGGCAATCACTGCCGCTACTTCAGGAACTGCACAAAATCCTATTATACAAACAAAATATACTGCCGATCCGGCTCCGATGGTATATAACGATACCGTTTTCCTTTATACAACCCATGATGAGGATGATGCCGAAGGATTCAAAATGTTGGACTGGTTGCTTTATACCTCCACTGATATGGTGAATTGGACCGATCACGGAGCGGTCGCTTCTCTGAAGAGTTTTGATTGGGTGAAACGTGATAATGGTGCCTGGGCAGAACAGGTCATCGAACGTAATGGCAAGTTTTACATGTATTGCCCGATTCACGGTAATGGTATTGGCGTATTGGTATCCGACTCTCCTTACGGTCCTTTTAAAGACCCTTTGAATAAACCATTAGTTTGGCAAAAAGAGCATTGGGATGATATTGACCCTACCGTATTTATTGATGATGACGGACAAGCGTATATGTATTGGGGCAATCCGAATGTTTATTATGTGAAACTGAATGAAGATATGATTTCATATTCGGGGGAAATTGTACAAGTGGAAAATAAACCGGAGCATTATCAGGAAGGTCCGTGGGTGTATAAACGGAACGGGCATTATTACATGGCTTTCGCTTCAACTTGTTGCCCGGAAGGGATTGGCTATGCCATGAGCGACAAAGCTACCGGACCATGGAGTACAAAAGGATATATTATGCGTCCA
>OBKR01002368.1_pt1 | contig 13954 bp, 20 predicted proteins | sample 1518991 | NCBI WGS metagenome assembly OBKR01 (sample SAMEA2452117, study PRJEB22498) | human gut metagenome | biome: human feces; feature: human gut; material: feces | place: Australia | collected 2012
TGAATCTAGTTTCTTCCTATATAATGTAATTATTCTGTAAAGTTGGAAGTGCCCCCGGGACGGTCGGACATAAAAAAAGGACGTACAAGATCTGTGTCTCTCATACGTTCTGTGCTGCATCATATTCTCCTGCCCCACAACATATCCGCCAGTTTTCCGGATACTCTTCAGGATCTTCTTGACTTCTTTCTTGAACTCCTTAGCCTTCGGTTTCCGGGACTGCATGAGAACTTCGTAAAGGCCATCTTCGGTAAGGAACCATGCTTCAGTTTTATAATTTGAACCGTTCGGAATAATTTTCCGAGTGGTTTTTTCATCTTCATCCACATTAGCAAGCATTTTATTTACAGAAGAAACATTATAATCAATCCACTCTGCAACATCTCGTGCCAGGAACAGCGGATCTTCCGGTGTACCAAATACACGGATGCGCTTATCAAGGAAGGACTGTTCGGTGATATAACCACTCCCTTGAATCAGGGTGATGGTTTTATAGCATTGAACATTCCTCACAGTTGGTTTATAATATAGTCATAAGCACACAAGGAGGTGTTACCATGTCAGAAAAAGATAAAATCATACAACTGCTGGATTATGTTCCTGAATACAAACTTGGCTATGTTCTGGCTTATGTTCAAGGTATTACTGCTGATGAAGATTCCGATGACGCATACTGCCGTAACCTTTACGAAGATTATCTGAATGATCCTGACCCAACAAAAGATGAAGAATACTCTCTTGAACAGTGCAAAAAAGAATGGGGGATTGGTTGATGTATAAGATCGTCCTCAAGAAAAAAGCTAAGAAATTCATTGACAAGCTTCCTCTCAATGAGAAAAAGCGCATTGTGGCAGCCATTGAAAAGCTCCCGGAAGGTGAAGATATCAAGAAACTGCAAGGCTATGATAACGTCCTGCGTCTCAGAGTTGGCACATACCGTATTATTTACACTGTAGATAATGGCAAGCTTATTATTACTGTTATTGATGCAGGAAACAGGGGACAGATATACAAAAGACTATAACCAGTGCTAGATTATGGATGAATGGATATAATGGATGGGGCGTCTGATAGACGTTCCATCTTTTTTGTACTGAAAATTTATGGGGTAAAATTTTACCCCATAATAATCTGATAATTTCTAATTTATTTTTATGTTTTTAGATATTATTTCTAGTTTCATTTTTGAAGTTTCATTTTCAGGTCAGTATAAAAACATACCACATTCAGGCAATACCGGAAATAACAAGCCCCTTCTAAGTTGAAAGCATCCCCCTGTTACCTGCTGCCCCTCTCCCCCCTCCTGCTGATCTGGTTCCGTCTGATCCGGTTCCGGTTCTCTTGCTGATCTCTGATCTTTCCTGTTAAAATCATTTCAGGCAGTCCCATAGCTATAGAATAAAGCGTTTCTGTCCTTCAGTCCGTCCCCCTGTAAAAGCACTGTATTTCCTGCAACTGTAACCCCTAAAGACTGATAAACAAGCCTTTTCTTGCGCTTTCTGCTCTGCTGTGATCTCTGTACCTGCTGCCTGATCCTGTACCGGAAAAGCACTTGTTTTCCTGCTGTTCTGTATTGCGTCTATGTTGCTGCTCTATGGTGAGTATATCAAGCTGTAATGGCTCTGAGATCATCCGGCCTGTACTTGTTCGACTGCATCCGGTAACGTCCGTTCCTGCTCTCTCAGCTCTCATAAAGTCCTTAACTGTGAGGTAAGTCTGATTTGCTGCACCTGTAATCTTGTGGCCTGCTCCGGTGGCTCTCCTGCTGCCTGATCTGGTAGCCTGTGTGTGATCTGCTGCAAGCTCTCTGTACCTGCTCTAAGCTTTCTTTATATCTGGTTCCGGTCTACTGTAGCTCTCTGGCTTCTCTTCTTTCTTCTTTGCTTCTTCTGCTGTCTGTTGGCTTCTCTGTGCTCTCTGATCCTCTCAAAGCTCTTTAAGCCTTATATGCTATGCTCTTTTAGATATAAGCTTGTGACCTTCTTTATAGCTCTGATCCCTGTGATCTTGTGGCCTGTATTCCTCATACTATCCCTGTGCTTTCTGTGGCTCCTGTGGTTTGTTGTCAGCTTTGCCAACTTCGTTATATTCTTAACAGTGTATAGAAACATCTTACAAGCCTTGTGCTTTTCTCAATCTGGAAGTGTAACCTGCTGCCGATCCAAAACCAAACCGGAACACAAACCACACCGGAGATCAGAAACGCAGCCAGACACAGCAAAACGAAATACAACGAACTGAAAAAGGAGGATCACTACTGACCCTCCCGTTTCTATTACTCTGCCATTATGTAATTAACTGCTTTTTCTGCCTTGCTGCTTGCTGATACTATAAACTTGTTGTCGTTCCTGAGAACCTTCAACCAACTCTGGATATACGCTGCACTGTTACGGAATGTCTTAGGCGTTTCAATTCCTAACAGATTCATAAGGGATGCGCTTCCGATCTCTGCAACCAACTCTTCCTTGCTGTAAGTCTCTGATCCGAAAGCTGCAACAGCTCCGGTCTGTAATCTGTTTAATCTGTTCTTGTGTCCGGTGCTGTGTGTCAGCTCATGAAATGTTGTGCTGTAATATTCGTTGATATTCTTATACTGCTGTTTCATTGGGACTACAACTCTGTCAAATGACGGGCTGTAATATGCCTGATTGCTTGCACACTCTTCGAAATCAATGTTTTCTCTTTTCACATAATCAGCTATTACTCTGTCCGCTTCTTCGATCGGTTTCACATCTTCAAAAGGTTTCGCTAGTGGCTCAACACCTTCAATCTGTGAAATATGAAATACATTGTAATATCTCAACATTGGGATCTTCCTGATCTCTTTCTCTCCGGTGTCTTTGTCTGTCTCTTCTTTTTCTAATATCTTCCAGAATACAACAATCTCAGATTTCTCACCTTTACGAACATGTCCGCCAAGATCAGCCCACTGTTTAAATGTTGCATACTCTCCTGTATGAAGCAGAAGCATCTGATTGATAAGGCTGTAAGTTTTCTTGCTGATCCGGTTAAATGCTCCGGTCTGTGTTCCTGTCCACGGTTTCTCCCATGGGATGTTCCCTTTTTCAAGCTCTGCAATAATTCTTGCTGTTACCATTTCATAAACATTTGCTTTTCCTGCTGCCATAATCTTTTCCTCCATATAGAAAGTGTTTTCTTTTTGTGTTTGTGTTGATTTTACTTGTGTTTCTTTGTTCTGTTTGATTATGGCTTAATTGTATATCATCTTGTACAAGATGTAAATTGTTATTCTTGTACAAGATTTTTAAATTTAATTTATGTATCTTGTACAAGATTGTGTATTCCCGTATTATATGTTACAATACTTACATATATTCATGGAGGTGATAACATATGAAAGATCCTGAAAAAGCTTTTGACGCGACACAATATAAGAACCAATTTCAAAAAGAAAAATATGACAGAATTATCGTAAATGTACCAAAAGGCCAAAAAGATATAATCCAAACATATGCTAAAGAGCAAGGATATAATAGTCTTAATGCTTTTGTTGTAGATTGCATAAATTCTAAAATGAACAAATAACTTCTTAATATATGGAGGCAGGCTTTGGGCCTGTCTTTTTTTGCGCTTATGCATCTTGTACAAGATTTATCTTCATTTTCTTTTTAATCTTGTACAAGATTCCGTCTTTACTTCTTGTACAAGATGTAATATAATAATCTCAACAACAAAACAACAGCAACACACAAGCAACCGGATAGCCGAAAGCTTCCAATACTTGAAACCATATACCTGTGATGCTTCGCAGTGGTCAAGCAAATAGTCAGGAAGATGATTCAAGGGTTGCAACATAAGAGATCAATTCACAGGAGGATAAAACATATGTGTAGAACGATTAACGAACTTGAGAAGGTTGTAGCAGATTACAGAGGACTGAAAGCTATGAAAGAACAGCTTGACGAAGAATTAAAAGCTGTGGAACGTGAGATCATCGGTTATCTGGATTCCAATGAGAAGCTTTCCGAAACTGGTAACGACTTCACAGTAAAGATTTCCACCTGTGAACGCCGTACAGTTGATACAAAAAGACTTGAAACGGATCTCGGATCACTTGCAGAGTATCAGAGAGTTAGCCAGTACCGCAGATTATACGTGAAATAAGTGGTCACAGCCACTATAAACAGGGCTTTAAGCTGTGAGCGTTGACCGTCACAATGGCGGTCAGGTAGTCAAAGAACAAGGAGGACAAGAGCATGTTATACAGAGTATCTTTTAATGCTTCCAATGCCAGCTATTCCAGATGCTTTACAGACAGATCGGAAGCCGAAAAGTTTTACAATGATCTTCTTCGTGATGGCATCTACAGGAACGTTTCTTTTCAGGAAGGATGATCTTACCGCTGACCTATCGGCGTTACGGGGCTTCTATCAAATTGTTTGTTGCTGTGCTATCGGCATGACGGGCAAAGCTATATTTTTCCTTCGATTTTCAAGGGGTAAAATTTTACCCCTTGAGGATCACAAGAAAATCACATCATTTCACAGGAGGACAAAACCATGAAACATACTGATCCGCAGCCACTTATGACTTATAGCCAGTGGTGCACAATCTTTAAGTACCGTCTGAAAAAGTACATACGAAGAAAGCTGTACAACGGCTTACAGTGGCTGCTGTTCATCCTTTTCATGGTCGGGATTCCTTATGGAATGATCGTACACTGGCTGTTTTTCGGCTATTAATCACAGATCAAGGAGGTTTTCACCATGACACACGGCACAAGAATAGACATCAATGCCATTAAAAGCGTATTGACACGTTGGATCACAGAGGGACACATCACACCACTGGCAGCGTTCAATCGCTTTTGGGGCTACACATTCCACCTAATGCAAGAGGACGAGATCACTAATGATGAATACAATCAGGTACAGCTTGAGTACCTTCAGGAGATCATCGACCGTTTTCTTCCTAGCACCACATATCCGCAGGACGTTATTCCAACACTGGAAGCTATGGAGCCACTACACAGATGGGACACTCTGTTGAATTTTATCTTCAATGAGACACCTGTGCAATACGACATTGAAGATCAGGAAGGAGAACACAGAGCATGAAAATCAACATTCAGGCAACCGTTACATTTTACAAGGTAATCGTTCTCTCTGTAGGCTTATGCGAATCAGAGATTATGAACGAACGGCACTTTGCAGATTATGTAAGTGCAGCAGCTTATAAGGCAGCAGTCACCAAGAACGGACTTGTTGCAGTTATTGTGGAGGTGTAGATCATGAGCTGGATGTATTACAACAAAGAAACTGAAGAAACCTGTCTCCGTGGCTACATTTCAGAGCTTTCCTGCTTCCATGCTGTAGTCATGGCGGAGCAAACATGGAAGATCATCAGTAAGACCAGTACAAAGTCCGGCAGCAACAAGACCAGACAGAAACAGTTCTTTGAGGATCTTACTACTCTTCTGAATGCTCAGGAGGAAAAACGTCCGGTTATGGAGCATCAGAACGACTATATCCTGCACATTGAACTTTCCGCAGACGAAACCAACGCAGTTATCAGCTTGCAGAGAAACGGTAACTATGAGTTTGTTTTCAGGAATGAGATCATTTCTCTTAAGAAAATCGGCAATCAGAATAAATAATCAGGAGGTAACACACTATGAGTTGGAAACATTATGATCCTAAAACCAAAATCTGTGAATACAGAAGCCTGCCCCGTGTACTTTGTGACTTTGACACTGTAGTTATGGAAAAAGATACATGGAACGCTATTAAAAAAACATCTCTTCCGGCATTTCTGGATAACCTTAAAAAGCTTCTGGACAGCTACTCAGATGAAGAATTTATGCTGACAATCAGATGCTTTTACATCCTGCACATTGATCTTGCAGAAACTCCAAACACTGCACTGGTTAGTTTACAGAGAAATCGTGGCTATGAATTTGTCTTTAAAGATGTTCCTGTTTCATTTGCAGAAGAGAAAAAGGAGGTATAACACTATGGGTTGGGTACATTACAATACAGAAACAGGTCATTGTGAAGCTTGCGTAACTTTACCAAGCGAACTTGAAGGTTTTCATGTTGTCATGAAGGATCACACATGGTATGACGTAATCCGTAATCCCTACGAACGCCAGCACCGTGTAAATAAATTTCTGGATGGTCTGAAGGATCTTCTTGATACACTTGCTGAAAAGGAACCGGATATCTATTATCACAAAGCCTACATCCTGCATATTGATCTTACAGAGGATGAAAAAACAGCTCTTGTGAGTATACAGAGAACTCGTGCTTACGCTTTCATCTGTAAAAACGTTCCTATTCCATTGTATAATCTTCTCTCCTGCTGCCGGGTTCACTCTCTGGCAGCAGGATTTCCAAGGCAATAGAATCCATCAGAAAGGCGGTATCAATTATGAGGAACTACGTACTTGCGGAAAACAGACCTTATACAGCTTGTCCCATCTGGAAAAAAGATCTCAGAAAGCTTATGATTGATTTCTGTATACCGGAGCCAACCATTGAACAGATTATTTCTCAGACCGAACAGGAAGCGAAACCAACAGAAACAGCTCGACAGGTTTATAACCGTGCATGGCAGAAATTCCGTAAACATCTGCTGACAAATTAGTGGTAAAAGTAAGGTAGTATGCAAAAAGTAGTAAAACCATTACCATTTCAGGCTCCAAGGCAGTCTTATTACAGTGTCATTTTAAGGGAGCCTTAAATTTACTACAGGAAGGGAACATCATGAACAGATATTTTGGTTACGCAAGAATCAGCACACCGCAACAAAACATTGAAAGGCAGATCAGGAATATCCTTGCTGCATATCCACAGTCTGAGATCATCCGAGAAGTTTTTACCGGAACGAAATTTCAGGGACGAAGAGAATTTAAAAAGCTCCTGAAAAAGCTCAACGCAGGTGATACCATTATCTTTGATTCTGTTTCCAGAATGTCCCGTGATGCAGAAGAAGGTTTTACCATGTATGAGGATCTTTTCAGCAAAGGAATTAATCTTGTATTCCTGAAGGAACCACACATAAACACAGAAACCTATAAAAGTGCGCTGCAAGGTGGCATCCCAGCCACAGGCACAGATATTGACTGTATTCTGGAAGGGATCAATAAATATTTGCTCCTGCTTGCCAAAGAACAGATCCGACTTGCTTTTGAACAGTCAGAAAAAGAGGTTCAGGATCTCAGGCAACGTACTAAAGAAGGAATGCAGACCGCAAGGCTTTCCGGTAAACAGATCGGACAGGCTTCCGGTACAAAGCTTGTAACGAAGAAATCTATAGCAGCAAAAGAAATTATCCTGAAGCATAACAAAACGTTCGGCGGATCACTCAACGATCTGGAAACTATTACTCAGGCTGGGATCACAAGAAAGACATTCTATAAATATAAGAAGGAACTGCTCTCCGAGATGGCTGGATAAGCGGATCAGCGTTGAATGTTTTGCTGTAATCCGTTATAATGAGAGCAGGAACCTTACTTATTAAGAAGGGAGCGTGAAAATATGCCATTACTCAAAGAAGATACTTATACTATAGAAGATATATATGCACTTCCAGAGGGAGAACGTGCCGAACTGATTGACGGACAAATTTATTACATGGCTCCGCCTAGTCGCAAGCATCAACGGATTTCAACAAGGCTCACCAGTATTATTGATCGTTACATTGAAGATCATCAGGGACAGTGCCAAGTTTATGCTGCCCCGTTTGCAGTTTATCTGGATGAATCCACGAACACATATGTTGAACCGGATATCTCTGTTATCTGTGATCCAAACAAGCTGAATGATAAGGGCTGCAATGGTGCTCCTGACTGGATTATAGAGATCGTTTCTCCTGCAAGTAAACGGATGGATTATTATACCAAGCTCTTTAAGTACAGAACGGCAGGTGTAAAAGAATATTGGATTGTTGATCCTGACAAGAGCAGAATTATTGTATACAATTTTGAACAATCAACAATGGACGAGTATTCCTTTACGGATTCTGTTAAGGCTGGAATCTATAATGATCTGCTGATTGATTTTAATGTGTTAAGTTTTTAACATAGTCATGTGCTGACCATACTCAAAAATTGATACTTTTCTGAAAAATAAAAGTTGGCGTAAACCCTTGTTCTATATAGGGAATCGCCAACTTTTTTATTATGTCTCTGATGAAATTCTGAATTGCTACAGGTTGCATATGGAATAATTCTGGATTATCCTGATTCGTCCTGATCGTATAAGGATAATGTGATCTGGTCTGAAAAAGCTTATATCTGGCAGCAGGAATTGTTTACAGTGAGGAATAACACTGATATCTTTTGCTATAATGACAGCTCAAAATATTGGTTATCGTACTCATATTCTGTGGATGAATACATGTGAATGTTTACTCATATGTTAAGAGTTTGTCAATCTCTTCAGTCTGGCACTAACCAAGCACCTCTTATTCCGCTCCCCCGTCACCTTCACCACAGCCCCGATTTAACAATATTCATCTCGGATTCTTCTATCTTCCAGTCCTCAGATTTTATCCCAACCGTCCTACCCGATCCAGCATCTCACCACCACAATCCAGTCCCTGATCCACCGCAGCTCCCTCTCTCACTCACCACAACCATTTCTCCTAGATCTTCTCTGCACTTTCTACAGATCCGACCTTCTTTTCATCCTCTCTGAATCGACCTTACCGGAGCAACAACGGCTGCACGATAATCTGAGCCACAATCCCATCTGCTGCCGTTTGCTCTTTCCGGTGATTTTCGGGTCAATTCTGTTCAATTCCTGTGATCGAATTTTGCATCACTCAGAACGAATAAACAGAGTGTTTCAACGGATCTTCCGATAGATTACATGATAGGGATTTTGAAGGTGATAATCGAAATAATCGGTGTGATTGTTGGGGAATTACCAATCAATTTCTTTTCTTTCGGCTGTAATTTCCAATATTGTATTTTTGCCTATACCATTTTTTTCATCTCTTGTAAAATAAGTACTATAATTTTTTTCTGGCCATTCATCACATAGCAAAAAAGAGATATTATCGCGATTAATTTTATTAAAATCCTCATCGTACAATATATTTTTAGATTCCCCCCAAATATTTTCAAGAAATTCTAATATTTTATCATAGACCTCGTCAGTAATAGCGTTATTCTCTGTACGCCATTCAACACTAACTAATTCCAAATTTCCTAAATAATTTTTTTCAAATATAAAATTAACATTACCTTTAAATCCATTAATAGCACAACAATCTTTATATTCATAAATATATTGCTCATATTTTTTGCGAGGAAACTCTGTATATGCGTCTTTAGTTGATGTCCCAGAAGCTTTTCCAAATTGCTTTTGTATTTCGTCTGGACTTACCTCAAATTCAATTATGTTAAATAAAGAAACAAGATCCTTCATTTTCAATCGTTTTTTGCAAAATTGAATTTTATTTTTAGTATCTTTATACCCCTCCGAGTACGAAAACATATTTAAGGCTTCTTGATATTCTCTGCTTTTTAATAATTGATTACCTTTTTGATAACAATATTCCTCTAAACATTTTTTTGCTTCTTTTACATTCTTAGGTGTACTATCTTCATTAATAACTTGTTCAAATATTTTTACAATTTCTGTTTCATCATTTTCAGATAATATATACATCTTGCCTAACTGAATTTCACATTCTCCCCATTTAGAAAGTGAATCTTTATAATCTTTTATATCTTTAAAAAGAGCAGCTGACACAGAATAATCTTTTTTTTCTTTATAGATACTTGCTAATTGATATATTAATTTTTGTATATCCTTATCTGTTTTTTTAATACTATCTGAAACATTTCCTAATATAGTTTTAGCTTTTTCATATTCTTTTTCAGTAAGTAAATCTGATACTTCTTGACAAATTGTTTCGACAACCATTTCTTGATTGCCCAAAGATTCAAAGATAGCTTTTGCTTTTTTATAATCACCGTTTTTCAAGAAATCGTTTGCCTTTTCATAAGTTGATTTCTTAATCATATCTTCTGAATCCTTATATTTTTCCAATTCTTCAAATATGGATATAGCATCATCATATTTTTTATTAGATAATAAATTTTTTGCATAATCATATTTTGCTTGTAATGCCATATTTTCTGCATCTTTATAGCTTCCCAATTTTTCAAACTCAGCTACAGCATCATCATACTTTTTCTCAGATAACATCTTTTTTGCATGATTGTAACTCATTGATGGTTCTATAAAATTGGGATATATTTTATACACAAAAATCAATACCACTGCTATAATTGCTGCTGCACATAAGCCAATTTTTGTCTGTTTCTGCTTCTTTGCTAATTCAATTTTTCTGGCTTCTTCCAGTTCCTTTTTTTTCTCAGCAGCTAATTTAGCTTCTCGTTCTCGGATAATCTTTCTTTCCGCCAAACGTTTTTCCATATGCTCTGTAAGAAGCTCAATATTAAATCTCTTAAATACTATTTCTTCTTCTGACTTACAACCACTACAGATATTATCTTTATTCCACTCACCACATGTACACTTCCATAATTTCCCATACCTCATAGGAACATACATTGCCTGTCCTACTGTTTCAATTCGATACTGATTTTCAAGTTCATTGTTAGAAAATTCTTGTTTTAAAGTCTTAGATAACGGTAACATTTCAAACGGACTATGAACAGTTTTAACAGTATTATCTGAATACACAACGCTATATTCCTGTATTTCAAAGGAACGAACAACTGAATTTTTTAATAGAATCGCTTTGTTAGATCCAAATTTCTCCCCAGCCGTTATATTTATATCAAGATATTGATATTCAACAACATCTGGAAGTAAAATATGTGATACATCATATGTATTTATACGGATTTTTAAAGCTTTAAATGGTTTTTGTGATATGCTATGAAATTTTAACTGAATCACAAGAGCATTAGTTTGCATATCTTGAAGAAGGCTTCCCTTTTCAATAATTAAAGGAGCATCTTCTGTATATAATTCCTGTTTTAATTTATATAAGCTTCTAAAACGATCTTCCATTATATAACCTCTTTTACTTACATTTTAGGTAAATTTGATTCTATATCCTGAATAGTATTTGATGGAGTTTTATCTACATAAGACATTTTAGGATTATCATTTTTTAATGTTTTTAAAATATCTTCCTGAGTATTCCAGTTCTTTTGTAACAAATTAATAATTTCTGCAAAACCGAAAAATATAATACATACGATTATCCCTGAGAAAAAGAGAATCCATCCCATATAACTTGTAAAATCATCATAATCGCCAATCATAGGTATACCTAAAAATACACCACCTATTACTTCCAAAATTCCCAACACTTTAAGCACTTTTGCAACAGTATTTTCCCTCATATCCTTTTCCTCCTTAGGGTATTGTATATAAAAAAGACATTCCTCCCATCAAAGAAAGAACGCCTTAATTATCCATATCACCATATCAATTCATATCTCACAACTGGCTATCTTACTTCTGCTTAGACCCTATAATTTTGCGCCGCCGGATTTCTCCGAGTTTGCCCGTATTCAGTTTTACTTACGTTTCACAAGATTTTCACATAGTTTTCACATTTCTCATTATACTCTTCCACAATTCAAAATGCACGAACCAATTCTGTCTGTTATTCGTTTCGGCATATTGCACAATTAAGATTGCCGGGAATACATTATTCCGCTGCCATTAATCCTTCTCTTTGCAATCGTTCTTTGAACTGCTGCAATCCTCTTCTTATTTCTTCTGGATCTTCCGGTATATCAGAAATTTCACACTCTTCATATTCTGGAAATGACGGTTCAACAGAATCACTAAACCATCCTTCAGCAATCAACACTTGCAGCAATCCTTCCATTATCTCTGGATCATTCAAGTAACTCTTGTCCATCCACTTTCCTTTCGTTATATGTCTTTACATATAATACTGATTTCATGGTCTGTTTTCTCTTCATTTTTAATTTTAGAGTTTATAACTCTAAATGTCAATAGAGTTTATTCCTCTAGGATAGAATAATAAAAAACATCCCGGAGGTGTCTGCATGAATTATCTGACCCGAATCCGCAATCTTCGGGAAGATCATGATTATACTCAAACATACGTTGCTTCTGTCCTAAATGTCGGGCAGCGGACATATGCTGATTATGAACTGGGGAAAACTCGTATTCCTCTCGATTCCATGATTAAGCTGGCGAAACTGTATAACGTAGATATGAATTACATCTGTGATCTGACCGATTGTAAGAATGTATTTCCAATAAAGAAGTAAAGCACTGTTCAGTTATCGTATGCTGCCAGTGCTTTTTTACTGTTAGATCGTAGTATATTTCAGTTAATTATGTTGTATTTCTTGCAATATTCTGAATTTATTTTTAGGTGTAAAAAAAGATACACTATACCTGTGTATCAAATAATCACTTCTTTCAAAATATTCAATAAAAATCTAATAAAAAATTACATACTACACCTAAACATTCAGCATAAACTTTTACTTTTGGTTGCCGTATTGGGAACCGGTGTTCTTCTATATGACATGGCTTAATAATTCTCAACATGGTATATCACGAGCGCAATATACACTACTATCTTCACGAGCGCAAAGATAAAATACGTTTACTGATTATTTTCCAAGACTTTGTAAGGTACGCTTACAGCACATTTCTTCTGTAATCGCTTTAACCATAGCACCGTTGAGTAGAGTTGTAAAGAAAATTTATACATTTCAGCACTTAGTCTAAAAACAGATCATAATTTTCAGTAATTATCACTAAACGTCAATGATGATATTTTCAGTTCATTATGTTCTATGGGATAGAATTTTATCCTCTAAATTTTCTGTTGCGAACATATTTTCTGACTGTTATAATGACATATGGGTGTTGCCATAACGGTAGGCGGTTAGTCCTTCAGCAGAGGGACTGTGACCCTCTGATTACATAGAAACCCGGCAGGGAATCCACTGGAAAGGAGGGCTAAGCCAATGAGTATTATAGATTTTATTGCAGTAGTGAGCTTTGGCTTAACCTGCTTTAGCATCGGATACACATTCGGTAAAGATAATAATAAAACACAAAAATAGCCGCCCACGTCTGGTAAACTAAAGCGACTACTTTTGACTAAACATATATTGGATTAACCGTCTATCGGTAACACCCTTTTTCTATAATTATATTAACACGCATTTGCGTAAATGTCAAAATATCTTGACTACGAAAGAACTTTACCCTCTTAATCTTCAAAAAATTCCTCATAATCCACATCGAATAATTTCTGCAAGGCTTTAAGATCACTGGCTTTTATGTTTCTTCTGCCCGATTCAATATTTGCAAGTGTACTTCTGGACATACTGCTCCCCATTAACTGTAGCTGGCCTACAACTTCAGCCTGTGTCATGTTCTTTTTCATCCGTATATTCTGGATATTTCTACCGATTGGAATGTCCTGTAAAATCCACTGCATAAGATATACTCCTGTGACTAATTAGTAACTTTTGTATTGAGTATATCTGGAAAACATGATATTATTGTCACTAAATAGAAACAATCGTATCAGAGAGGAATACAGAATCATGGATATCATAGATCAGCTTTACAACTCACATGTAAGTGCAGCTACACTGGACGCTCTGGATAAGTATCGTATACATAAGGATCAGGCTTTACATGGTTATCATGCTCTTAAAGAACAGCTCACAGACGATCAAGCGGCCGCTTTGGATCAGATCATGGATGAGACCCTTAATCTTCTAGCGGACGAGTTAGAGCAGAATTTCAGAAACGGCTTCTGTCTTGGAGTGAAGATGATGTGTGAAGTGTTCGGGAAAGATGTGTAAGTATGCTATAATATATAAAAAGCTGCCCTGTCAAATCGACGGTGCAGGTCAATAAGTAAAACTGTCAGATCAACAGTTTTAAGAAAACACAACTAAAGGAACACCATCCACAACATCCCCATCTTCTTCCGC
>OBKR01002378.1_pt1 | contig 13918 bp, 8 predicted proteins | sample 1518991 | NCBI WGS metagenome assembly OBKR01 (sample SAMEA2452117, study PRJEB22498) | human gut metagenome | biome: human feces; feature: human gut; material: feces | place: Australia | collected 2012
TTTGGGGAAAGATGGAGCCGCATTGTTTTCTTGGGGATTTAAATCACTGTTTTATTTCCTTATAGCGTATCGTAAACCAAGGGAAGAGTAAGCCGTTTCTTAGAGTCGGCCAAGGTCTTTTAAACGGAAGATTATTACAGTCTCCGACAGCGGACTGTACAGTCTGCTACAATGGACTGTACAGTCTACGGCAACGGACTATACAGTCCACGGTGGAAGACTGTAGTAGTTCGACTGACAGACAGGCATAACCGAAAGGAGGAAAACGTTTAGTCCGGTTAATGAAACGACTTAGAGAGTTCAAAACGTATGCAGAGCTTGGAAATCGGAGGGTATAGTGTCAGCTGACCCGAAAGATGACATTATGTCGGCAAGCCGGTAAAGGTGTGGTTCCTTTCACACATAATGGGAATTGAAAGCTCCTGTCTGTAGAGATTCTGTGTGAAAGCGATTGTTTCTGTAGGAGGGGGACCCTAAATCAGAAGGTAGTGGATAATTACCACATCCCCCTTACAGTGATGAGAGTGCAATGATATTAAATAAAAAGAAGGAAGCAGGAAATTTTATCCTATCTTACTAATCTTTTTCAACTTTTCCTCATCTATGATTTTTATCTTTCTACCGTCGATTGTGATTAATTTTTCAGTAGCGAAGTTGGAAAGTGTGCGAATAGCATTCGATGTTGTCATATTAGATAAATTAGCTAAGTCTTCGCGTGAAAGATAAATACTCAATGTAGATTCATCCTCTTCCAATCCATAGGTTTCTTTCAAGAAAAGAAGCGATTCGGCCAAACGGCCACGGATATGTTTTTGGGTTAAGTTGACTGTCCTTTCGTCTGAGATGCCCAAATCAATTGAGAGCTGGCGGATAAAAAACAATGCTAATTCAGCATTTGCTTTCACTAATTTCATAATGGCCGGCATGGGGATTAGGCAGATAGTACACGGTTCGAACGCAGATGCTGCCGTAACAAAATTGCCCTCGGCAAAATAAGCGCGGTAAGCAAAATATTCTTTTGTTTTTAAAACCCGTATAATCTGGCTACGTCCGCCTACACCTTCTTTGTAAATTTTTACCTTACCACTTAGGAGGCACATCAAGTGCATGGGAGTTTCTCCCTCACAATAAATGGTTTCATTCTTTTTATATTTTTGTATTGTAAAATTCTGAGCCAAGAACTCTCTTTGTTCTTGAGTTAAAGGTTGCCACAAATCAGGTATACTTTCGGCAATCTCTGTTTCTGATAATTCTTTTTTTACCATAGGTGTGCTATAAAACCGTGTTATAGAGCACAAATATAGAAAGAAAATAATGAAAGAAGAAATTTAACTTAGAAAAATAACGGAAAAAGGGAGATTGCTCTCCCTTTTACTTTATTTCGTGAATAATAATTCGCGATATTTAGGCAATGGCCAGATTTCGTCATCGATTTCGAGTTCCAAACTGTCAATGTGTTCCCGAATTTCTTCAAGGTAGGGACGGACTTTTTCTTCATAGCTGAATGCCTTTTCAACCTGACTGCCGAGGTGATTGGCTACCTTGCGGGCTTCGGTCATATCATGTACGGCTTTTTTGATAGAGAGGATGCGGCGTTGGATTTCACGTACCAAATCTTTGCGGTCGGCTGTCATTTCTTCGTATTCTTCGGTAGAGAATATCTCTTTCAGTCCACGTAGGTTTTCTAATAATCTGTTTTGATATATTACTGCTGTGGGGACGATATGGTTAATGGCAAGATCGCCTAACACACGACTCTCAATCTGTACTTTCTTGGTAAATTTTTCGAGTTCTACTTCGATACGGCAATTTAATTCATTTTCGTTGAATATTTTTTCGCCAATCAATACCGAACGTGATTGCGGGTCGTTGAATTTCATGATGGCTTCGGGCACATGGCAAATGTTGGTCAGTCCGCGACGGGCTGCTTCATCTTTCCATTCATCTGAATAACCATCGCCTTCAAAGCGGATGTTTTGAGAAGCAATAATAGTTTCTTTCAATACTTTATATAATGCTTCTTCCTGTTCCATTCCATCAGACACTAGTCGGTCTATTTGTGCCTTGAATTCGTTCAGTTGGTGAGCCATGGCTGCATTGATGACAATCATGGAGGCAGCACAGTTGGCAGAAGAGCCTGCAGCACGGAATTCGAAGCGGTTTCCGGTGAAAGCAAAGGGGGAGGTACGGTTGCGGTCGGTATTGTCTTGCAAGATGGCAGGGATACGACTGATACCTAACTGTAATGCCTTCTTTTCATCGGGAGTAAGTTTGGCATCGCTCAGGCGTGCCACTACTTCGTCCAACATGTGGGATAAATGGCGTCCCAAGAAAATGGACAGGATGGCAGGGGGAGCTTCATTGGCTCCTAAACGGTGGCTGTTACCGGCACTTACAATGGAAGCGCGGAGCAAGTCCTGGTTTTTGTATACCATCATCAGCACATTAACGATAAAGGTGAGAAACAACATATTTCCTTCGGCAGTTTTTGCCGGAGAGAATAAATTGATGCCGGTATCGGTGCAGAGCGACCAATTGTTATGTTTACCCGAACCGTTAACTCCTTTAAATGGTTTTTCGTGAAGTAGTACAGTGAAATTATGTTTGGCGGCGATGCGTTTCATTAAATCCATAACCAATTGATTATGGTCGTTTGCCAAATTGACATCCTCAAAAATCGGGGCCAGTTCGAACTGATTGGGGGCAACTTCATTGTGACGTGTTTTGGCCGGGATACCCAAACGGTGACATTCCAATTCCAATTCTTTCATGAAATTGGTGACACGGGAAGGTATGGAGCCGAAATAGTGGTCTTCCAACTGTTGGTCTTTGGCAGAAGAATGTCCCATCAGGGTGCGGCCGGTGAGACACAAGTCGGGGCGTGCGTTATAAAGTACGGTGTCTACCAGAAAATATTCTTGTTCCCAACCCAGATTTGCATACACGCGTTTTACATTCGGGTCAAACATCTTGCAAACTTCGGTTGCTGCTTTGTCCACTGCACCGAGTGCTTTCAGCAAAGGTGTTTTATAGTCAAGTGCTTCGCCTGTATAGGATATGAAAATAGTGGGGATACACAATGTGCTGTCTACAATAAAAGCAGGAGAAGAAACGTCCCATGCCGTATAGCCGCGTGCTTCGAATGTATTTCGGATTCCGCCATTAGGGAAAGATGAGGCGTCAGGTTCTTGCTGGATGAGCAGTTTGCCGGAGAAGCGTTCTATTACATCGCCGTCATCACCGAATTCGATAAAGCCGTCGTGCTTTTCGGCTGTTCCGTCTGTCAGGGGTTGGAACCAATGGGTGTAGTGAGTAACGTTGAAGGTTTTTGCCCAGTTTTTCATACCGTTGGCTATCATATCAGCCATTTCCCGGTTGATGGGAGTTCCTTTTTCAATCGCGTTTATAACTGCTTTATATGCCTCACTGGGCAGATATTCCTGCATTTTCTTACGGTCGAAAACGTGGTCGCCGTAGTAATCAGATAACTTCTCAGAAGGATAGTCAACCTTGACAGGGCGTCGGTTGGCAAGTTCTTGAAGAGCAAAAAATCTCATTTTTGACATGTTGTCTTTCTTTTACTGGTTGTTGCGGTGCAAAATTACTGCTTTTTGATTAAATATTTGCTATATTGATTATCAATTTTCAGTTTACTTAAGAGATTTGTTTTGCAGTAGGGAGTGAACTTATGTGTACTTCATTTTTTCCGAATGCTGTCTGCTGAATGTTATGGGAAATGTGCCAAAACTAAAATGGTGTATCATTTTGTCATTCTGAACAAAGTGAAGGAGCTGTTTACATCTACTTTATGTTTGCAGATTCTTCGCAAAGTTCAGAATGACAGTATTATCAGCGTTTTGACACACTTTTATATGCAAAATGATAGAAGTTATGATGAAAGCCGGTTATCCGTTTTGTAGTACATCCTCTTTTTCGGGAGCCCCGGGCTCTTCACGTTCAGTCGGGTTTAGGGGATTGAAGTAATAGATATCCATACTATCCAGGTATTTCAGGAAGTAGGGCAGACGCTGCATAAACATGCTGCATTCTTTTGCTTTTTCAGGTGTCCAAGCTGCTTCTGCCAAAGCTATCAGGCGTGGGAAGACCATAAAATCCAATCGTTTGAAGTCGGCTACTCTTTCTGTCCATAAAGACATTTGCATACCCATGACTTGGTTTTCATATCCTTTCATCAAATGGGATATCGGCTCGGGGAAGTTATATAAGTTTTCTATGGTGTTATATCCTGCCCATTGGCGTCCCACTTTGTGGGCACCGAACTGTGTGAAATCAGCATACATGGGACGACGTGGCGTCAATATGACCCGATAACCATTTTCCAAGGCTTTTACCAGCTGGTGTTGGCGGTCGTGCCTCCACCACATTACTACCGCTTTGCGGGGTGAGATACCGGCATCAATTATTTCATCCCAACCAATCATGGTTTTTCCTTTTGAAGCTACGATGTCTGCAGCGCGGCGGAGGAAGTAATGTTCCAGTCCTTTCTCGTCTACTAATTTTTTTTCTTTAATAAAGTTCTGAATTTCAGGATCGGTAAACCAACTTTGATTGCCGTAGTGTACCTCATCTATATGTATATAAGGAGAAGGAAACAGGCTCACGATTTCATCCAGTACGTCACTGATAAACCGGTAAGTTCCTTCCCGGCAAGGGTGGAAAGTGAAATGTTGCCAACGGCCTTCACCGCCTCCCGAATATTCAGGATAAGCGCGGCATACAGCAGTGGCATGGCCGGGCATGTCAAATTCAGGAACTACCATAATTTGTCGTTCAGCGGCATAAGCTACTATTTCTTTTATATCTTCCTGGGTATAGAATGTGGCAGGTGCTTTCGGGTCATGATAATTACCGACGGCACCTATCTGAGTCAGTTTGGGATATTTTTTTATTTCGATTCTCCATCCCGGTTCATCGGTCAGATGCCAGTGGAATACATTCAGACGGAGCGAAGCCATGATGTCCAGATATTGCTTCACTTTTTCTTTGCCGAAGAAGTGACGGCTTTCATCCAGCATGAAACCACGCCACTGATAACGGGGGGCATCATTGATAGTGCAACACTTTACCTTTCCATTTCCGAAACGCGACAATTGTAATAAGGATTCTTTGGCGTGAAAAAGTCCGGCTTCGGTAGCGGCTTTCAGTATAATGCTATCTGTTTTCACTTGCAGGGTATATCCTTCTTCTGCCAGTTTCAGTTGTGGTTCTATGAAAAAAGCGATAACGTTTGCTACAGCATTTTCATTAGATTGTGTTAAATTAGAAGAGGTTTGTGAGGCTATTTTGTCGGCATACGTTTGATTTCCGTAAGTTTTAGTAGCCTTCGTAATAATAAATTCACCCTTATTCCTTTGGTAGTTTGCCGGAGTGGGGAAGAGATTTTGTGCTGATAATGAGGTGGAAACAGCCCACAGTAATAAGTGGACTAAAATAGAATAATGTTTCATGGTCTTTAAGGGTTAATAGTTCAGATGCAAAAGTAGCTAAAGTTTTTTGTTTTTCTTAAGGTCGTAATATTTTTATTGTATATTTGCTATTCGGATAAAGAAAACAAGACTTAATGAAATATATACGGATTATTGGGATACTGATATTATGTTTGCTTCTTCCTTTGGGTATGTCTGCCAAAAGGTCAAAGAAGCGTATACCCGATAAACCTGTGGTTGCCGATTCTATACTTCAGAATATATTTCAGTTTTCTCCTTTCTATTCACGCATCATTGATGAATATAAAGCCGATTTGTATTTAAAAGGAAAACTCAAGGTCCATAAGAGGAATCATCTTATTCGCTATGTGCCTTCTATGTTTCGGTTTGAGAAGAATGTGAACGATTATATGATAGAGTCTGTGAGTGAGATGCATTATACGGCTCCTGATATCTATGATCGTAAGATAAAAGCCGTGTCTTCCACTTTCCCTCGTGACCGGGGACAGATTGCCGATATAGCGGAGTATTTGAATATGAATATCTATTCTTCATCTTTGATGTCGGATAAACTTTTGTCACCTCTTGATAAGAAGGCTAGTCGGTATTATACTTATTTACTCGATTCGGTAGCCGGTCCTAATGATTGCCAGAAATATAAAATACTTATTATTCCTAAATTTAAAGGAACTCAGTTGGTCAGTGGATATATGTGGGTAAGCGATCAGGTATGGACTATCCGCCAACTTTATATTGAAGGAGTATATGATGTGATAAATTTTAAGGTAAATATTATAATGGGGGAGGAAGGTGATGAAGAATTTCTGCCTGTGCGTTTTGATTTGAATTTGATATTTAAATTTTTAGGAAATCATCTGGAGATGAATTGCAATGCCTGGATGAAATACCATGAGATACATTATTATAATCAGGGAGAAGCCAGACGTAAGTCGAGTAAAAAGCATCATCATGATTTAACGGAGTCTTATCAGTTGACTTGTGACTCGGCTCAGTTGATAACGGACAAAGATAAGTTCAAGGAACTTCGCCCTTTGCCTTTGTCTGTAGATGAAGATAGCTTATATAAAAAATTTGCTATGCGTCGTGATACGATATTGCATACACCTAAAAAGAAAAAGAGTAAAAGTATCGAGTTTTGGGGGCAATTGGGTGATGCTCTTATCAGTAGCTACAATGTTAACTTGGCTGGTATTGGCAGTGTTCGTTGCTCTCCGCTTATCAATCCGGTGCTGTTCAGTTACAGTCATAGCCGGGGCTTCTCTTATAAGCAGAAGTTTAAATATAACCGTTACTTCCAGCATACAGGGCGTTTGTTAAGGATTGTACCGCAGATTGGTTATAACTTCACGCGTAAAGAGCTTTATGTAAAGGCAGACACAGAGTTTCAGTATTGGCCCGAGAAACAGGCGGGATTTGAAATCAATGTGGGTAATGGTAACCGTATTTATAGTAGCGTGGTATTGGACCAATTAAAACAATTGCCTGATAGTACATTCAATTTTGATAAAGTGGAACTGGATTATTTTAAAGATGTGTATTTGAATTTGTTCCATAATATTGAAGTGGTGAATGGTTTGTATATCAAGGCGGGTGTCTCTATCCATTGGCGTTATTTGGCAAATAAGAAAAGATTGGAGGTAGAGAAGCCTTTGCCTGAAGAGGATTGGTTGGCACTAAAAGGTATTCGCTCGGAGTATAATACCTTTGCACCCCGTGTACGTATTGAGTGGACTCCCGGAATGTATTATTATATGAATGGACATCGTAAGATGAATGTAGGTTCGAAAATGCCTACGTTTACATTAGATTATGAACGTGGTATCAAAGGGGTGTTAGGTAGTACCGGTTCGCATGAACGTTGGGAAGTTGATGTTCAGCAAAATTTAAAATTAGGAGGTATCCGTAGTTTAGGTTACCGTATAGGCGGTGGTATGTTTACAGAACAGAATGATGTGTATTTTGTGGATTTCGCCAACTTCTCCCGTCATAATTTGCCGGAAGGTTGGAATGATGAAATCGGAGGAACTTTTCAATTGTTGGATGGACGTTGGTACAACTCTTCCCGTCAGTATTGGCGTGGCAATCTTACTTACGAATCACCGTTCATTCTATTGAAGCCATTGAATCGCTGGTTGGGGATGATTCAACAGGAGCGGTTATATGCAGGTGTCTTGTTCATGCCTCATTTAAATCCCTATATAGAGTTGGGGTATGGGATAGGTACACATATCTTTGATGTAGGTGCGTTTGTGAGTACTATTAACGGACGTTTCGATACTTTCGGGTTCAAGTTTACTTTTGAATTGTTCAATAAATAGTAGGCTTCTTACTTTTCTTTTTCTTTTAAACATTCTCTTTTGTTTTCTGTTTACTACATCATAACAGAAACAAAAGCCTATATGTATTATTACAAACTATTTTTATGTCTTTTATTCCTTCCTGTTGGACTGTGGGCGCAGAGTGGGGAGGTGTCTTTAACTTTGGAACAGTCCGTCTCCTTGATGAATAAGGGGAATCGGACATTGCAGATGGCTGATAAGGCGGTGGGCATAGCACGCAGTGAACGCCAAAAGATGAATTCTTTTTGGTATCCATCTCTTAATGCAACCGGAGCTTATGTACATTTGTCTAACAACATAGAGGTGAAAGAACCATTAAAACAATTTACGGATCCGGCGAAAGATTTTGTTCATTCCATTTTGCCTGACGACCGGTTTATTTCTTCTATTTTAGACAATATTGGAACACATACACTGACCTTTCCATTGCTTCAACGTAACTTGACTACTATTGATGCCAATATCACTTGGCCTGTTTTCACTGGTGGAAAGCGAGTTTTTGCCACTAAAATAGGGAATCGTATGGTGGATTTCGCACAAGTAGACCGTGAAGAAACGGAAGCCGTTCTTCAGACAGATTTGGTAGCTGCTTATTATGCCCTTCGTTTGGCACAACGCGTAGTAAAAGTGCGTGAAGAAACCTATAATGGTCTTCAGAAGCATTATCAGAACGCTCTGAAATTGGAGTCTAACGGTATGATAAACAAAGCGGAACGTCTTTTCTCTCAGGTCAGTATGGATGAGGCTAAACGTGAACTGGAGTCTGCACGTAAAGATTTGACAGTAGCTCAGAATGCTTTGAAAGTTCTTTTGAATGTGGAAGATGTTACTGTTATCAATCCTGTTTCTCCACTTTTTATGAATGATGATTTGCCGAATGAATTGTACTTTAAGAACTTGATAGGTGGCAATAATTATATGGTAAATAAACTTCGATTACAAGAGTCGATGGCAGATAACCAATTAAAAATCAGTAAGAGTGCTTATGTTCCAAATATTGCACTTTTCGGTAAGCAAACTCTGTATGCCGATAATCTTCCTCGTAATCTGATGCCTCGCACAATGGTAGGAGTGGGTTTTACGTGGAATATATTTGATGGCCTGAATCGTGAGGCAAATGTGCGTCAGGCTCGACTGACAAAACAAACACTTACTTTGGGGCGAGAAAAAGCCCGGAATGAGCTGAGTGTGTTGGTTGATAAACTGTATAGTGAGATTCAGAATGCCCGGGATAATGTAGCTGCCTTGAATACAACGATTGAGATGAGCCGTGAATTGGTGAGAATTCGTAAAAAATCATTTCAGGAAGGCATGGCAACTTCCACCGAAGTGATAGATGCCGAAACGATGTTGTCTAAAATTCAGATAGCCTTTCTGATGGCATATTATCAATATGATGTATCGTTGGCTTCTTTGCTTGCTACCTGTGGAGTGCCCGAGACTTTTTGGCAATACAGTCGTGCAGGAAAGACGGAAGATTTTATATTTCCTACTTATGAATCGGGGGATTCTCCAATAATAAAAGAATAATTTAAAATATGGAAAAGCAAAAGAAACAATTAGCCGTTGCTTTCATGGTGGTACTGGTAGCGGTTGTGGTCGTGTCTGTTATCGGTATTATTGCCATGAGCAATAAACCTGTGATATTGCAAGGACAAATAGAAGCCACCGAGATTCGCATTTCCGGTAAATTGCCGGGACGCATAGATACTTTCTTAGTGAAGGAAGGACAGAATGTAAAAGTAGGTGATACGCTTGTCGTTATCAACAGTCCCGAAGCTTGGGCAAAGTTCCGGCAGGTAAATGCATTGGAAGATATTGCCAAGTATCAAAACAAAAAGATAGATGATGGTACGCGTGAGCAAATAGTGCGTTCGGTAGAAGAACTTTGGAATAAATCTAAAAGTGACCTTCAATTGGCAAAAGTGACTTATGACCGTATACAGAATTTGTATCGTGACAGTGTGGTGACCAGTCAGCGTAAAGATGAAGTAGAGGCTGTGTATAAAGCGGCTGTGGCAGCTGAACGTGCTGCACATCAACAATATTTGTTAGTGAAAGATGGAGCTCAGAAAGAGGATAAGGAGAGTGCGCGTTCATTGGTGGATGCTGCTCGGAGCACTGTAAATGAGGTACAAGCCTTGTTGATGGATGCCCGCCTCACTGCCCCTGAGAACGGACAAATTTCGACTATTTATCCTAAGCGTGGAGAGCTGGTCGGAGCAGGAACTCCTATTATGAGTTTGGTGGTGTTGGATGATTGTCATGTGGTGCTCAATGTACGTGAGGATTACATGCATTATTTTCGCATGAATGAAACCTTTAGGGGAAATGTGCCGGCACTGAAAGTTGAGAATATTGAGTTTAAGATATATTACATTAGTCCGTTGGGTAGTTTTGCTACTTGGCGTTCTACCAAGCAGACGGGAACTTATGATATGAAAACGTTTGAGATTCATGCTCTGCCTCTGCAACCGGTGGATGGCTTAAGGCCGGGTATGTCCGTACTTGTGAATTTGAATGAATTGAAATGAGGACTATTTCGATGGGGCAGTCAGTTTTAATAGCAGTTATCAAGAGGGAAATAGACCGTATGTTGTCACGTCGCATTTACTTTGTGGCGTGTATTGTACTTCCGTTGTTTTCGCTTTTTTTTATGGGAACAATTTTTGGTGACGGACAAATGGAGAATCTTCCCATTGGTGTCGTGGATGGTGATAATACGGTTACTTCCCGGCAAATCATTCGTATGGTTAAGGTAGATCCGACTTTTCGTGTCACTCAATATTATGCCAATGAGACAGAGGCGCGTGCTGATGTGCAAAAGAAAAATATTTATGGATATCTGAGTATTCCTGTTGGCTTTGAAGCTAAGGTAATGGATGGCAAGGAAGTGGCTCTGACCTATTATTATCATTATGCATTGTTGAGTGTGGGTAGCGAAATACATGGTGCTTTCCAAAGCTTATTAAAGAATATATCGGTTAGCCCTATTGTAACTCATGCAGTGGCGTTGGGAGTAGGCGAAGGAGAAATCAAATCTTTCTTATTGCCTGTTACTACTCAAAATCATCCGTTATTCAATCCTGATATGGACTATTCTGTATATCTGACTCATCCTTTTTTCTTCGTGTTTCTGCAAGTACTATTGTTACTAGTCACTACTTATGCCATTGGTAGCGAAGGGAAATTCGGTACCTCTTTTGAGTGGCTGCAGACTGCCGGCGGGAATATGTTGATAGCCATTATAGGGAAGCTTTTGCCGTATACGATTATCTTTATAGCAATGAGTATCTTTGCTAATTATATTTACTTTGGCATATTCGATATACCGATGGATTGCGGATTCTGGCCACTGAATCTTACTTCAGCATTGTTCGTACTTTCTACACAGGCATTGGCTGTATTTCTTTTTTCCCTATTTCCGGCATTGAGTATCATTATCAGCGTTGTGTCAATGGTGGGTTCGTTGGGAGCTACTCTTTCAGGAGTCACATTTCCCGTACCGCACATGTATGCACCGGTGTATTATGCTTCTTATCTGTTTCCTGTTCGTCATTTTATTGAAATAGGACAGACTTTACTCTATGGTAATTACGGATATGCTTATATGTGGACTAATGTAGTGGCGTTGTTACTCTTTTTGCTGTTGCCGTTGCTGTTGTTGCCACATTTAAAACGTTCTTTAATTAGTAGAAAATATGACAATATTGAATAATATACTTGCTGTTTCCGTGCGGGAATTCCGTGTGATGTGTACCCGTTATTCTATCTTAATGGTATTAAGCGGTGGTATTTTTTTATATGGTTTGCTATACAATTATATGTATGCTCCCAATGTGGTACGTAATGCGCCGGTGGCTGTAGTCGATATGAGTCAGACACCTTTGAGCCGTCATTACTCGCGCTTGCTGGATGCCACTCCGCAGGCCCAAGTACTGACAAATAATGCTGATTTGCAAGCTGCCAAAAAGTTGATGAAGCAGAGGGAGGTAGTGGGAATTGTTTATATACCCGAAGATTTTGATGGTCGGGTGGGGCGTGGTGAAGAGGCTGTTTATGTAATGTATAGCACTACCACGGCTTTTCTTTATTATGCTTCCATGCAAGAAGCATCGGCCGGGGCAATGTTGGCGGTAAATGATGAGGTTCGCCCCAATCAGGTTGTTTTTCTCCCTCAGAAAGACATACAACCGATTATCCGGACAAGTTCAATTGATGTAGTGGGTATGGCACTGTATAATTACACCGATGGATATGGCACTTATTTGATTCCGGCTGTACTGATGGTCGTGATATTTCAGACTTTGGTAATGGTTATCAGTATGCTGAGCGGTAAAGAACGTGAAGAATCCGTATCTCGTATGTCTCTTCACGGAAGAGAAGAGACAACTGCTTTTCGTTTTTTTACTTCGCTTGGCGGTGGAGATAATAATGAGAACCACAGGGTAGACTTGTCGTTTTCACGTATGGCATCCATTGTTTTGGGAAAGACTTCAGTGTATGTATTGTTTTATGCCCTTTTTTCAGTCTTTCTGTTGGGGTTACTGCCTTTGTTGTTTCAATTACCTCATTTGGCGCACCCTATACTTATTATTCAGTTGATGATACCTTATATTATAGCAACCAGTTTCTTTGCATTGGCATGTTCGGTGTTTTTCAGTGACAGTGATGCGCCTTTGTTAATGATAGCCTTTTTTTCTGTCGGGTTGATATTTCTTTCAGGGGTTTCTTATCCGCTGGAATTAATGCCGTGGTATTGGCAATGGACACATTATTTGATTCCTGCTGCACCGGGTACTTTGGCTTTCGTGAAAATAAACTCGATGGGAGCCGATATGTCAGGGATTAGTCAACAGTACATCATTTTATGGATGCAATGTGTGGGGTATTTTATATTGGCATGTTTAGCTTATCGCTACAACATGAAAAAAGCACTTCCTATTACATAGTATATTTTCGTTAAGGTTGTCTCAATATAATAAAAGCCTTCTGTTTTTGTCTTTCTTAGAAAAAGTTAAAGGTTTCATTTTGTCACATATATAGGTGTTTCTTTGTAATACGAATGATAAATAGGGAAAAAAAGAAAAATATTTTGCTATTTAATTTTGGTTTATCCATAAAATCACTAATTTTGAGCATTGCATAAAAATAGAAACATATATTGCAGATAAAAAACAGAATAATTTATAACCTTAATATAACAACTATGAGTTACTTACGATTTGACAAGACTCTTATGACGAACCTGGAGGAATCACTTCCGAAAGAAATCCTTCGCACAAACCGTTCGGGAGCCTACCATTGTACAACCATTGTTGATTGCAATACGAGAAAATATCATGGATTGCTTGTCATTCCGGTACCGGAGATTGATGATGAGAATCATGTATTACTATCGTCTTTGGATGAAACGGTAGTACAGCATGGCGCTGAATTCAATTTGGGGCTTCATAAGTATCAGGGCAATAACTACAGCCCTCGCGGACACAAATATATTCGCGAATTTGAGTGTGAGAAAGTACCAACAACCTGGTATCGTGTGGGTGGTGTGGTGCTGAAGAAAGAAAAACTGTTTGTACATCACGAAAATAGAATTCTGATTCGCTACACCTTAGTCGAAGCTCATTCTGCCACTACTCTCCGTCTTCGTCCTTTTTTGGCTTTCCGTAGTGTCCGCCAATATACACATGAAAATGCGCAGGCAAGTCGTGATTATCAGGAAGTGGATAATGGTATAAAGACATGTATGTATGCGGGATATCCCGAACTCTTTATGCAGCTTAATAAAAAGAATGAGTTTCATTTCCAGCCTGACTGGTATCGTGGTATAGAGTATCCGAAAGAACAAGAAAGAGGTTACGACTTTAATGAGGATCTCTATGTTCCGGGGTATTTTGAAGTAGATATCAAGAAGGGTGAAAGCGTTGTATTTTCGGGAGGTGTTTCGGAAGCAAGTACACGAACGTTGAAGAAGACCTTTGAAGAGGAAATGGAAGAACGCACCCCGCGTGATAATTTTCAGCATTGCCTGATAAATGCAGCTCATCAATTCCTCAACAAACAAAACGAGGAGTCTTATATTCTTGCCGGCTATCCCTGGTTTAAATG
>OBKR01002383.1_pt1 | contig 13900 bp, 8 predicted proteins | sample 1518991 | NCBI WGS metagenome assembly OBKR01 (sample SAMEA2452117, study PRJEB22498) | human gut metagenome | biome: human feces; feature: human gut; material: feces | place: Australia | collected 2012
CAAGCCCAATTATCAGCAAAAAATCATTTCCAGTACTTATGTCTGGAAACTGAGTTTGCGATACAGAAGAAAGCAGATTCCCATCAACCGGCTTCTCAGTTTGTTGATTCTGCTTTGTCAGATTCTGATTATTACGGCGTGTGCCATGATTCTGGCACAGCCGTTTATTCCGTCTGCCGAGGAGCGTGTCAGCGGGGAAAAAATTGCCGTGATTGACGCTTCTGCGGACATGCTGGCCTCCCGGAACGGGATGACCCGTTTTGAGCGCGCCGTGGAACAGGTGCGGGAGCTGGCAACGGATACGATCGATAAACAAAACAGCTACATCACGGTCATTCTTGCCGATGACAATCCTTCCGTGATTGTGTATCGCGCGGATGTAAGCCGCCGTGCGGAGGCGATGGAGCAGATTGAAAGCCTGTTCGGCGAAAACGGGGAGGATTTACGCTGTTCTTATGGTCAGGCGGACGTGGAAAGCGCCATGGAGCTTGCCGAAAACGTGCTGGAAGAAAATCCCGAAGCGGAAGTGCTGTATTATACCGCAACCAAATATGTGGACGTCGGCAAAGTCACAGTGGTGGACGTTTCTGAGGCCGGGGAGTGGAACGCCGCGATTCTCGATGCCGATGTGACGTTGGAAGATAACTATTATACGTTTAAGGTGGAATTGGGCAGTTATGGGCGTGCCTCTGACATCACGGTGCATTGCGAAATATACAATATCAATAATACGGATAATATGCTGAACCTTACTTATCCGAATGTTCGTTGTGAAATCGGACAGACGGCTGCGATCAGCATTGCGACCGGAAAGAATGAAGCGCCCGTGAATTGCAATACGCCGGTACATACTTACGAACGGGTAAGAATTTATATTGAGACTGCGGAAGCGGACAGCTTTGTCCGTGACGACAGCATTATGCTGTATGGCGGAACGCCCGAAACGATCAATATTCAATATGCAAGTTCATCGATCAATCCCTTTTTCAGCAATGTTTTGCTGGCGATGCGCGATTCGCGCCGCCTGCGCTGGAACATCAATATCGATGAAGTACGGGTGGACGGAAAAACACAGGGCGCGATTTCCGGTTATGATCTGTATATTTTTGAAGATACCATGCCGGAGATTATGCCCACTGACGGCGTCGTACTGTTGGTAAACCCGATGTCTGTTCCCGCACAGGGAGGATTTTTGCTCGACAGCATAATTCAGGGGGATTTCTCCCTTTCTGCTCCGGAATCGCATGAGATTCTTGAAGGACTTGTGCCCGAAGAGATAGAGCTTACCAGGTATATCCGTTTCGCTGCGAACGACGGATTCGAGCCGTTGCTGTATGTCGGGGAAGATCCCGTTCTGTTGGTGAAGAACGAAGAGGGAACGAAAGTTGCCATTCTCGGATTCAGCCTGAAATATTCGACTTTTTCCGTTCAGACATTTCCGAGGTTCTTTTATAATTTGTTCGATTATTTCCTGCCTTCAACGGTAACCGACGCGCAGGACGGCGTGGGATTTATGTTTGAAGTGGGCGATTCGGTGAAGGTCAATGCCCGCGGAACAGATCTGGTTGTAACTGATCCCGCGAAGCAGATCTTTTCAGTAGAAGAGTTGCCTGCTTTGCTGACTGTTTCCGAACCGGGGACCTACAGCGTCACGCAGGCACTGATTTCCGGCATGGAAGTGACGAGCAATTTCTATGTGAAAATCTCCTCGGAAGAAAGCGATATTCTGCGGACGGAGGACGAATTGTATAATCCGGAATTTCCTCCGATTCCTCCCAGAGACGATAAGGACCTCCTGATGTATCTGGCTGTGGCGTTGGCGGCACTGCTGTTCTTTGAATGGTTGTTGCAGGTCAAAGAAAATTACTGAGGGGAGGAGAAAAAGATGTCAAATCTGAAAATTCAATTTTCTCAGTCCCCGTTGTGGCTGTTGTTGTTGATTCCGGCAATTGTGCTGCCGTTGATCATTTATTTCTGTTCGGCGAAGAAATACCGCCGTACGCGCAATCGGATTATTTCTCTTGTGCTGCACTCGCTCATTATGCTGCTGGCAGTGTTTTTGCTGGCGGGGATGTCGTTTGCTTATCAGGTTCCCAATACCGATAATGAGATCATTCTGCTTGTCGACGCTTCGAACAGCACGGAAACCACGCAGGAACGCAAGGATGAGTTTGTCCTTTCCGCCATCGAGGGGAAGAGCCCTGCGATGAAGATGGGAATCATCACATTCGGTTGCAATCAGGTGTATGCGGCGCCCTTGACATATGAAGCGGATGGGTTGTATAATGCCTACGTTGGAGCAGAGCTTCCCGACGACAGCGCGACGGATTTTGAATCGGCATTGTTGTATGCCAGCCGGCAGTTTGAAAATCCGGGTTCCGCAAAGATTGTCCTCATCAGTGACGGGGAGGAGACGGACGGAAATGTCCGCAGCGTCATTAAGTCTGTTTCGGCGCAGGGTATCAAAGTAGATACAGTGTTTATCTCCGAAGAAAAAGAGAACGAAGAAGTGCGCATTGCCGAGGTGCAGCTCCCGGAGGAAGCTCCTACGCTCGGAAAGGCGTTTTCGTTGCAGTTGGTCCTTGAAAGCAATTATGTGGGCTCTGTGGAATTTACCATGACCGACAACGGAGAGGCAGACGAATCCCAAGGGTTCACGCTTTCGGGCGGGAGGCAGACCATAGAGATCCAACACACCTTTGTGGATCGGGGCCTTCACGAACTGGGATTCAGGATTGAAGCGGAGGACAGTAAGGACAGTCTGTCGCAGAACAATAGTTATTACAGTTACTATTACCTCGAAGAATACGACAATGTTCTCGTTATCGAGCGTACAAACGGAGAATCTTCGGAGTTTGTCAGCATTTTGCAGAAAGAATATCAGACGGAAGTCGTGGGGATAAGCGATACCGAAAAGATGCCTTCTTCTGTCAATGAATTGCGGCAATATGACGAGGTAATACTGTTCAACATTGCCAATGCAGACATGCCTGTGGGTTTTGACGAAATAATCAACTCCTATGTGTATGACTATGGCGGAAATGTTCTGACAGTGGGCGGAAAAAGAGATGGCGATGTGGCCAATGTCTATAACCGCGATGATATGCGCGGCACGCTGTATCAGGAAATGCTTCCCGTGGAGGCGATTGAATATACGCCGCCCATTGCGGTGGTGTTCATCATCGACCGGTCGGGCAGTATGCAGGGAGACAAACTCGAGCTGGCGAAAGACGGCGCTCTTCAAAGCCTGCAGGCTTTGACCAGCCGGGACTGGGTTGGAGTCATGACCCTGGAAAATGAATATAATGACGAATTGGCGCTGACCCCAGTGCCGCAGTTGTCCGATATCGAAGCGGCAATCGACGCAATTCAGCCGGGCGGTGGAACCAATTATACCAATGCGATTCAGCATGCCGGCGCGGCGCTGTCCATTCTGGATAAAGTTCAGAAGAGACATATCATCATTATCAGTGACGGCCAGCCGGGGGATGAGCTTTGGGGCAACGCAGTCGATCAGACAGGCGGTTACGGAGGAGCGATCAAGAGCAATTACGAGCAACACGGCATCACCTGTTCGATTGTATCTGTAGCAACAGGCGGCAATGTGCAGGATATGGAAACGGCTGTGAACGTGGGCGGCGGAAAATTCTATCAGGAAACAGATATGACGAAACTGGCGCAGACGCTTACGGAAGATCTGCGTGAAAAGAGTATTGAAGAATCCAACGAAGAGGAGTTTATTCCGAAGATCCGCGATCTGACGACTGTTGTAAACGGTATCAATCAGGCAGAGATGCCGGCCTTGGGCGGATATTACGGCACCCGTCTGAAAGATGGCGCCGTTCAGCCGCTCGTCACGCCGTACGGAGACGTTCCCATCTATGCTCAATGGAATTACGGAAAGGGAAAAGTGGGCAGTTTTATGTCCGATCTCAGCGGCGATTGGGCCGATGTGTTCTTGGAAAGCTTGACAGGTCAGCAGATTTTGCTGAATATGATCGAAGCGTTGTATCCCAACGGAAATATTCATCCTCAGGACATCAGTATGAGTTTTGAGGAACAGAATTACACGACCGAGGTGAATATTTTCGGCGTCGGAGAAGGAGAAACGGCAGAACTGAAAATCACCGCATTGCAACTGGATGAGTCTTTCGTCGGCGACGGTACGGTGGAGATTATTCAGCCCACGGACTCGGATTATTACAGCCGGGCTTCCTTTGTCATCCGGCAGCCGGGGATTTACATGGTGACGATCGAAAAGAAAGATGCTTCGGGCAACGTCATTGCCAGCGCCGTAGCTTATAAAGCGTTCTCCTATTCTGCCGAATACAATTATTTTTCGGATACGAAGGAGTGCGAGTCCTTTTTGGGCACCGTTGCCAATGACGGGGACGGCATGGTGATCAATTTGCCCGGGGAAATTTTCGATTCCCTTGTCAGAACGCTCGGCCGCGAATTCGATCCCCGCGTGTTGTTTTCGATTCTGATCATTGTGATGTTCCTGCTGGATGTCGCGGTGAGAAAGTTCAAGTTCAAATGGCCGCATGAAATCGTGCGCGATCACCGGGAGAAGAAGAGAATGGCACAGAGAGAAAATGCCGGGAGGGTGTGAGGAATAAACGATGAAAAAAATTCATTTGCCACTGATTGTCCTGGCGTTGCTTTGCTGTCTGTTGGCGTTCGCTTCCTGCGGCGCGCATCTCCCGACTCCCGCAGGACTCTGGATCAATCAGGATACGCTGGTCCTTTCCTGGAACGAAGTAAATCAGGCGGATCAGTATAAATTGGAAATCAACGGGAAAGAAGTATCCAGCCGCGGCAATTCCTATGATTTGTCGCAGCTGGAAGCCGGGTCCTATAAAATTCAGGTCAAAGCGGTCGATCTCGATAAGATCTACAGCGATTCCGACTGGTCCAAAACCATCAGTTTTGTACGGGAGGAAGAATCGGGGCTGAGGTACAGCCTTATCGACGGTAATTCGGCCTATGAACTTTCGGGAATCGGTTCCGCGTCGGGCGACGTGGTCATGGAGGATTATTTCCGCGGCAAACCGGTCACACGGATCGGCGATAAGGCGTTTTCCGGCACTACACGTCTGACCGGACTGACCATCGGCAATAACGTGGAAGAAATCGGAGAGTCTGCTTTTTATAATTGTTCGGCACTGACCAAAGTCGTGATGCCGGACTCGGTGACGAGCATCGGTGATGCTGCGTTTCAGAGCTGTCGTTCTCTGACAGAGATCCGGCTTTCGGAAAATCTGACAGAAATTCCGGAATATGCTTTCTGTTTCTGTCGTGCGCTGACAAATATTGAGATTCCTGAAAAAGTGGTTTCAATCGGCATAGGCGCATTCCGGGATTGCGATGTATTGGAGAACGTTTCTTTTGGAAACCGACTGGAATCGATCGGAGAGCTTGCGTTTACGGAATGTCCGGCGTTGAAATCTGTCGACCTGCCCGATTCGTTAATAAGTCTCGGAGACAGCGCGTTTCAGGCCTGTGACGCCCTGCAAAGCGTACAATTCGGGAATTCGCTGGCGGAAATCGGCAATTTGGTGTTTTATCAATGCACTGCCTTGCAAAGTCTTGGGTTTCCCGATTCTTTGCAGAGCATCGGGAACGGTGCGTTTGCGGAATGTACGGCGCTGACATCCGTCGATCTTCCCGATTCGGTTGAAAGTATCGGCAACAATGCGTTTTATACGTGCAGCGCGCTGGAAAATATTTCTCTGGGCAACGGCTTGAGCTTTGTCGGGGCGTATGCGTTTGCATATACTTCGGTATGGAATGAAGCGGCGGAAGGCACGGTGGTTTATCTCGGAGACTGGGCGCTCGGTTATAAGCCGATTACCACGGAAGGGGTGACCGCGCCCGACATCACATTGCAGGACGGAATTGTGGGAATCGCCTCGTATGCATTTTACAAATGTACGTCGCTGTTGCAGCTTGCCGTTCCCGACAGTGTGGTGTATATCAACAGTTATGCGTTTGCGGAATGCGAGAATCTGATGGGATTTGCGCTGGGGAGCGGTGTGGAAGAAATCGGCAAAGGGGCATTCCAGGATTGCTCCAATCTTTCCAATTTCGGATTTCCTGCTTCTTCCTCGCTCAGGGTCATCGGGGATTACGCTTTCTCAGGCTGTGCTAAATTGAGCGCATTTGAAGTCCCTGCTTCGGTGGAATTCGTCGGTACCTATGCCTTTGCTGACTCGGGTCTGCAAGCGGTAAGTTCTGTAATTTATGCGGGGAACTGGGCGGTCGGATTCAAGGGCTCGCCCGTTTCGGTGACGCTTCGCGAGGGGACGGTCGGTATCGCCGATTACGCCTTCTATAATTGCACTTCACTCAGAACTGTCGTTTTGCCGGAGAGCTTACAGAGCATCGGTTACGCGGCGTTCTGCAAATCCGGGCTGATGTCGGTTACGATTCCCTCCGGAGTGGAGCGTATCGAAGAATATGCGTTTTATTCCTGCCAATCGTTGTTTACGGTTATATTGCCCGACTCCCTGCAATCGATCGGCCGTTCGGCATTCTATAAGTGTACCAGTCTGATTGAGATCAATTTTCCCGAACAGCTGACGGAATTGGGCAGCTATGCGTTTTATGGCTGTGCAAACCTGAAAGAGGCGGAATTGCCGGACAGTTTGCAGAGTATCGGAGAATATGCGTTCAGCGGGTGCAGTTCGCTGGCACTGGTGACCGTCGGATCCGGTGTGCGGGAGATCGGACAGCGTGCATTCCGCAATTGTGCGTCTTTGAAATCGCTTACTCTTTCAGAGGGAATCGAAGTGATTGGACTTCGCGCTTTTTACGGCTGTTCTTTGCTGGAGGAGGTCGTGATTCCCGACAGTGTGCGGTCCATTGGAGATTATGCGTTCTATAATTGTTCCCGCCTTCGGAATCTTGATTTAGGAAACGGCGTAGTCACGATCGGCACGCATGCGTTTGCCGATTGCAGTATGCTGGAGAGCATTGTGATTCCCGGTTCCGTGGAGTCGATCGGTACGCAGGCTTTCCGCAGATGCTATTCTATGAAGTCTGTGATTTTGCCTGGTTCCGTGCAGGAAATGGGAAATCATGTCTTCTACGGATGCTTCAGCCTCACAATCTATTCTGCTTCGGCTTCTGCATCGGAAAACTGGGAAATTTACTGGAATTCTTCCTATCGGCCGGTTTTCTGGTCGTGTGTGATGTCTGAGGACGGGAAATATCTCGTATCTTATACCAAAGGAGAGATATCCAACGAAGACGAACGGATCGAGATTTCTGTTCCCGAACGCGAAGGATACACTTTTGCCGGCTGGACGACGGTTTCCGGAGGCAGTGAAGCGGAATATACGATGAAGGAATTGACTTCCGTTCCCGAAGGTACCGTTTTGTATGCGGTCTGGACCGAAGGGACGGTACCGGAGCCGGAACCGGCAGAATAAAATTATTTTGCGAGAGTTAAAGAAGCCGCCCGCCGGAATTTCCGGCGGGCGGCGTTGTGATATTTTTCGTCAATAGTAAAGTGCAGGTCCGGGACAGGGGAGCGTTGACGGAAACTTTTCTGCGTACAGAAACGCAGACGTTGCTTTTTGGCAGACATGTACTTGGAAAAACGACGCCGCCCGGTTTCTTGCCGCGCGGCCTGTTTTATGACGGAATTCTATTAAATTCTTCCGAGGAGATAATCCACGGAACAATCGAAGTAATTTGCGACTTTAATAAGGTTATCCAAAGAGGGGTTGCTCTTCCCCGTCAGCCAGTGATAGAAAACGCCCCATGAAATTTTTGTCCGCTTCACAAAAAGATATTGGCTGGTCTCCGTTTCCAGTAAAATGGTTCGGAGGCGCTCGTGAAAGGGCTGCACCGGTTTATAAGTATCGTTTTCGTAAACGTCTTCCTTCAGACCAAGCAGAAAATCGGCGGAACAATGAAAAAATTCAATGAACCCCACAAAAGTGTCGTAGTTCGGGGCCCGCCTTTCCGTCAGATAAGAGGAAATTTTGGAACTGCAGGTATGCATTGCCTCCGCGAGAGAGGTCTGCGTCAAACCGCGCTCGCTCATCAGCTCCTGTAAATTTTCAGACAATTTTGATAAGTCAACCATAATCTGTTTTTTCCCTGTAAATATTATCCTCTAAACTGTAAGAAAATTCTTGCATTTTTTCAGTTCAGAGGTTATAATATAAGTACACGAAGCAAAGCGCGCAGCGGAGTGAAAAACATAAGGAGATAAGTTGCTGTGAAGAAAGAACAGTTGAGGGAGGCAGGCACAAACATTCGCACTCAGGAAAAGGATTTACTGAAAGAGTTAAAACTCCTTCTGGCAGATTTTTTTGTCTGCGACCTGACGGAAGGGGAAAACACACTTTTTGTCCGGTTGAAAAACGGTCAGTTATTCCGGATAAGTCTGGAAGAAGTGCAATAAAAATTCCCCGGCTGCGGAATTTTCCGCAGCCGGGATGAAAGGCAGAATGTATATTGAAAAATTGCAGGAGCGATAAAGTAAATCGGGCAGAGCACCTTTCCGAAGTCAGATTTAGGCAGGGCGTGAAATTTGCAAAATAAAAAAGCGCCGGGTGCCCGCGGATATGGCCGCGGGCACCCGGCGCTTATAGTCTGTCGTCAAATCCCTGGTGGGGCGAAAACGAATCTGATCGGGGACGCAATGGCGCTCGTTAAGGTTTTTTGCATAAAAAAGTCGTGCTTTAACGGGGTTTTATCCGTTGTTCATCCCCATGATTTTACTGGCCTGCTGTCTGGCGAGAGGCAGATATTTTTTGTAGTATTCACTGTCTGTATTTCCGTATTTATTGCCTACCGACACCCATTCACAATATTCGTAGAATAAAAAGTATTCAAGCGTATTCCGCCAGTCTGTATAAGAAATATTCTTGTCTTTTAACAAGTGTACATAGTAGTAATCCGTTGCAAAAGCTTTATCTTCCCGCGTCATATAAAAAAAGGCATTTTCGGCGTCTTCGGTATGCGCGATCAGCCGGGCAAAAGAGGTCGGATAAGGGAGCATGCCGCCGTATTCCCAGTCTATCAGAACAGCTCTGTCATGCGAAGCGATGATGTTGAAGGGAAGCAGATCGTCGTGGCAAAGTGTTCTTGGAACCGAACGGTACAGTTCCAAAAATTTTTCGTACGCTTTTTCCAGAAGGGGGTCATGCAGATTTTTCTGACGATTCTGACGCATCAAGAGGCTTTTGTCAAAGGAATATCCGTAATTTTCCAGAGTTCGGTTTTCCCAGGTTTTTCGTTGCAGAGAAATGAGCGAATCCAATGCAAAAGTCAGTTTGGTGCGATTGCAGTTACGCAGATTTTCTCCGTCTATATACTCCATGAGGAGAAAAGTTTTCCCGTCGGCAGAAATTGTCTGGTACAGGACGGGTACGCTGTTTTCTTCCAAACCGGAAAGAATGTACTGGTAAGTTTCGGCTTCGCTTTCTTTGGCTTCTTTCAGAATATAGCTTGCAGAGTTTGTATTGATTTTCCACACTTGGTAGGGTTCGTCATCCTCCTCGCGTCTGAGTTGTGTCACAGTTGCTTTGTCCGGTATGGAAACAGCATCGATGTATTGTATAATTTCTCTTAATTTCATGTGTGGTACTTCTGAATATTGATTTTCAAGGATATTATACCTGAATTGCATACAGATGTCAATTACATAAAAACAGACGCCGATCCGGATACGCAGTGTATCCAAATTGGTGTCTGCTGGTGGTGCGAGTAATCGGATTTGAACCGATATGGGATCGCTCCCGAGGGATTTTAAGGCTACTGTACACCAAATGAGCCACAATATATAGTGCTTTTATAATTAATAAAACGCATTATATGGTATAAGAAGAAACCCTTCCCCAAATCTCCCCAAGCGTAGTTCTCCCAAATGTACATATCTTTTATGTAAAAACATGACATTCATGCTTATAAATTCTACAAATTTAGTTTATAATATTTCTGCAAGATATTTTTTGTGCAAAATACTTGCACAAAAAATAAATTTGATGTATACTATAATAGTAGCTATTTAGGAGGATATTGACTATGATCTTAGCAATCAGAGCAAACAATTATCTTGTGTATTCTGAAGAAGTTGAACTTTCTTTACGTGCTAATATGAAAATTAAGCGCATGGCTACCAATACCGTTTCAGTCGGAAATCTTCATGTTTTGAAATCTGTAGGTATCTATGGAGCAAATAACGTTGGTAAAACATGCTTGCTTCGTGCAATCAATTCTATAAAGAATGTACTCTTGAGTATAGTTGCGGAAGTACCTGCAAATCTTTATACAAACGATCCTGTTTGTTGTTTAGGAATCACGTTTACTGATGGTGATCATATTTATAGTTATGATTTTAAATTTAATTCAGGAAGAAATAACGGCATTCCGCAGGGATTTGTTTATGAGAATTTCAGCGAAATCAAAATAGACCGTTATGGCAACGAAAGTCAGACAACGATTTTTTTGAAAGATGCCGAAAATCAGGTTTACAGTTTTCCGGGGGATCAAAAGGTTGAAGAACTGATGAAGTCCGTTGCCGTCAATAACATTCTAATTTATACAATCAATACAGATAAGTATGAGGAAGTCGGAAAGATTAAAGAAATTCTCCGTGCTTGTGCAGAAAGCATTGAGATTATTTCACTTGATGATATACCATTAGATAAAACAATACAAATTCTTAAAGATGAGAATGCAGATAAAACAAGGCTTGTAAATCTTATCAAATCTGCAGATCTTGATATAGAAAATTATCACTATGTAAAACCAGACGTGATAAATATGAATGTAGAACCTGTGAGAGGCATACCACAAGAAGCTGTATTACGCGCACAAACATTAATGACAGATATGTTTTGCTTAGTATCAAACCATCGAGGTAAAGAAGTTCAAAGCATATCGTATGACTCGACCGGTACCAAAAAAATAGTAGCACTTGCAGGGTATATTGTTGAGGCTTTGGAAAAAGGAAAGACACTTGTCGTTGACGAGTTAGATAGTAGCCTTCATTTTAAATTAACGCGCGCAATAGTATCTCTTTTTAATAATGAGTTGAACAGTAAAGCGCAGTTAATTTTTACAGTTCATGATATTACTCTTCTTGATTGTAAGAAGCTTTTCAGAAAAGATCAAATCTGGTTTGCATCAAAAGAAGAAGGAATTGCTTACTTGTACTCATTAGCTGACTTTACTGCTCGGGATGGAGTTCGCTCAGATAGTAGTGACATCGCCGCTCTGTATCGAGACGGGATTTTGGGCGCAATGCCTGAACCGGATTTGATTTCAGTTTTGCTTCGGGGGGTATAATATGAAACGTCGACTTCCACCAAAGCCTAACGGACATAAAATTTGCATTATTTGCGAGGGGAATGAAGAGTACGATTATTTGTTCCGCTTAAAAGAATTGCAGGTTTGGAGAAAACAATATTCCGTAAAAATTAAAAAGGCGGGTTCTATTGACAATATCAGTGCGATGTATCAAAATGAATACGCTAATGATAACTATGAGCTTGTGCTTATATTCTGCGATACAGAAATAACTCCGTATGAGCAGTATGAACGGCTTAAACAGTCTTTAACAGATTTATTCGGAGAATTAGAAGCAGCTCAATTAGTTATTTTCTTTGCAAATCCGTGTACCATGCAAGTTGTCCTCTCGCATTTTAAGGCGGTAAAACTTCAATCTAATCAAAAAAGCCAAAATCGATCTCTAATCAAAAGACTTACTGGTGTCGAGGATTATCGTGCCCAAGAGCAACAACGCGATGCTATCATGAAAAAGATAACCGTCAATAATTATGTGACACTTAAGAAAAACATTGCAATTCTTTCGGATGATGACAAGAAAACTCCGTCTACTAATTTTTTGACGCTTCTTAACTATTTGGAATCAGATAATACAAAATGGATCAAAAATATTGGAAAAGCTATTAGTAATGCAGGAAAATAGAAAGTTTTAAAAAAGCTATTTTAATGTTTTAAGTCAAATTTTTCCCGTTTCGGGCAGGAAGTTTGGCACGGCGGGCGCGGAAGTCAACGCAAAAATTACTGCTGAAAAATAGAATAGGTAAGACGTTTATAAAGCCGAACAGGTCATCTTGACTTGTTCGGCTTTTTTATGGAGCTTTAGCTTGATAAATCCCCCAGTTCTACTGGGGGAAGATAAAAAATTGCTTAAACTATATCACAAATTCCTTGATCTATTACTCTTTTTATGCTCTTTGTCTCACGTCTATCGTAGACTATAAAAAATTTTTATAACTTTTTTAAAAGCTATTGACAAACATGAAATTTGTGTGTTATACTATAATAGTAATCATTGGTTACTATTAAGGAGGCTTTTTATGAAAAGGAAAATAAAAGTTGTAGTGATCGGAGCGGGAAGTACATACACGCCCGAGTTGATCGAGGGACTGATTCGTAAGAGGGAACAATTGGATTTGTGTGAACTGGCACTCATGGATATTGATGCGGAAAGACTGGAAATCGTGGGGAATATGGCGAAACGGATGTTGATCGCGGAGGGAATCGACTGGCCGGTGCGGTTTTATGAAGGGTACAATTGTGTGGCTGGGGCGGATTATGTGATTACTCAAATTCGCGTGGGGAAGATGGCCGCAAGAATTAACGATGAAAAAATCCCTTTGAAATATGGAATGATCGGACAGGAAACTTGCGGTATGGGGGGCTTTTTCAAGGCGATGCGAACCATTCCTGTACTTTATAAGATCGCGGATAAAATGCAGGAGCTTTGTCCGAATGCCATCATGATCAATTTCACCAATCCTTCCGGAATTGTGGCGCAGGCGCTGTTGCGTAAACCTATACGTTCGGTGGGGCTGTGCAATTGTCCGTACGCGATGGAGAAAAGCGTTAAAGAGACATTGGGATTGGAGGATGCGCAGATTGAGTATGTGGGGCTCAATCATTTGTCCTGGCTGACTGCGATACGATCGGGCGGGGTGGACTATTTGGACCGTGCTCTAAAGAGCGGCGTGAACAGCGTGGCCATGAAAAATATTCCCGCCAACGGGTTTGACAGCGAAATTCTGCAAGCGGTCAGGGGAATCCCTTCTACTTATCTCGAATATTATTATTTCAAATTTGATAAATTGAAAAAATTACAGGGTGAGAAGCTGACACGGGGAGAGGTTTGTCTTGCTTTGGAAACCGAATTGTTGAAAAAGTATCGGAATCCTGCCTTGACGGTGAAGCCGGCCGAATTGGAACAACGGGGCGGAGCGTATTATTCAACGGTGGCGGTGGAACTTCTGGAGGCGATTGAAAACGACCGTAAGACCAGGCATGTCGTGAACGTACGAAATGACGGCGCGTTTCCGTTTATGGCGCCGGATGATGTCGTAGAATGTGGCGCAATCGTGGGGCGGGAGGAAATTCGCCCTTTGCCGATCGGGAATTTTGACAATGAACATATCATCGGATTGATGAGCGTGATGAAGAACTATGAAAAACTCGCCGTGGAAGCGGCGGTCACGGGAGACCGGCAAACCGCTATTGCAGCACTTCTGCTCAATCCCCTGTGTGGTGATTATCATTCGGTTTCTGCCTGTTATGACGAAATGCGCCAAGTCAACCGGGAATTTCTGGAAGTATAAGGTATGTCCGAATTTGGACGGTAAAAGAGTAAGGTGAGACATGGAAGCGAAATATGTACTCGGAGTAGACGGAGGCAATACAAAAACTCATTATTTTCTTTACGATATGGGTGGAAAATTTGTCGATTCCGTCAAAGGCGGGACCTGTAGCCACGAAGCATTGTCCGATTCATATGCGGGTACTTGTCGGGAATTGTCTGCGCGGTTGACAGAGCTGTTTTCGCGCAATAAAACGCGGGCAGAAGAGATAGGGTACGCTGTATTCGGACTGGCGGGAGCAGACT
>OBKR01002387.1_pt1 | contig 13894 bp, 6 predicted proteins | sample 1518991 | NCBI WGS metagenome assembly OBKR01 (sample SAMEA2452117, study PRJEB22498) | human gut metagenome | biome: human feces; feature: human gut; material: feces | place: Australia | collected 2012
GATACCCAACGTTATGAGGAAAGCGAGGAGATGTGCCTCTCCGCCATGGAAATTTATAGACGACTCGCAGCGGTGAATCCACAGGTCTACGAGCCGGGCTTGGCGAGGACACAAAATAATTTAGGCAATTTGTACAGAGATACCCAACGTTATGAGGAAAGCGAGGAGATGTATCTCTCTGCCTTGGAGGTTTATCAACGGCTTACGGCAGTGAATCCACAAGTGTACGAGCCGTATTTAGTACGAGCGTGCAATAACCTTTCATTCTTATTTCTCGCTCAGGGTAATTTTGAAGAAGCTGAACGGTATGCCCGTGAGGGGTCAAAATATGATTCTACTCATCATACCGTTTATACAAATCTTGCGGCATCCCTTCTTTTTCAAGGTCGATATGCCGAGGCGGAAGAGATATACCTGCGATACAAGGAAGAGCTAAAAGAGGACTTTCTCTCGGATTTCGAAGATTTCTATCGACGGGGAATTATTCCCCCGGAACGGGAAGACGATGTGGAACGGATAAAAAAGCTGTTGTCGAAATAGGCAGAGACATACATTCGATCGGGATCGCTGCGGGTGCGGATTAGGGAGTGTAACGCATCATTGGATAAACGAGCCGAGTCGCTTGTATACTATACAGAAAAACAAAATTCGGATATGGAAACAAAGAAAGAAACAAAGAAAAACACACGTCTGTTGTCATTGGATACCCTTCGGGGATTCGATATGCTTTTTATTATGGGTTTCGCCCCGTTGGTAGTCGCCTTGAATGCCTTGCACCCGACGGCGGTGGGCGATGTCATAGCGGGGCACATGCGGCACGTCCCGTGGGACGGGTTTACCCAGCACGATATGATATTCCCTCTATTCTTGTTTATCGCAGGTATATCTTTCCCGTTTTCATTGGCCAAGCAAAGGGGGAGCGGATCAAGCGACAAACACATTTACCTGAGGGTTCTCCGCCGGGGTGTCACCCTCGTTTTGCTGGGATTCTTGTATAACGGATTCTTACAGTTGAATTTCCCCGATGTGCGTTTGGCAAGCGTTTTGGGGCGTATCGGGCTGGCGTGGATGTTCGGGGCTTTCATTTACATGAGTTTGAAAAAGTCGGTACAATATGGTTTGATTGTCTTTATCTTGGTGGGTTATTGGGTGTTGTTGGCCTTTGTGCCGGCTCCCGATGCTGCGGGGGCTTCTCCTCTTTCTATCGAAGGGAATCTGGTCGGATATATCGATCGGCATTGTTTGCCGGGGAAATTGATATACGGTAATTTCGACCCGGAGGGCCTGTTGAGCACGCTTCCGGCGATAGTCACGGCATTATTGGGAATTTATGCGGGAGAAATCGTCCGTTCCACCCGCTTGGGAAGCGGAGAGAGAAAGAGTTTGCTTTTGTCGGGAATCGGGGTTGTGTTGGTCGTCATAGGGCTGGTTTGGAATACCGTATTCCCGATTAACAAAATGCTTTGGAGCAGTTCGTTTACCTGTTTCGTGGGAGGGCTTTCGTTCTTGTTGTTCGCTTTGTTCTATTATATCGTCGATGTGAAAGGGTGGAAATCGTGGACTCTCTTTTTCCGAGTGATAGGACTAAATTCGATAACGATTTATCTGGCGCAGCAGGTGGTAGGATTTTCTCACATGAATAAGTTTTTGTTCGGAGGTATATCCCAATGGGTGGGAGAATGTGCCGGTGAGCCTGCCGGTGCGGTCGTCCTTCGTGCAGGATATGTCGCTTGTTGCTGGCTCTTCCTCTATTTTCTGTATCGGAAGAATATTTTCCTGAAAGTATAGTTTGTCGGTGGTAAACTCGTCCCATCTCATCTACGATGAGCAGGGGGGAGAAGTCTTGTCTTTGTTTCTTTTATTGCTGGTATTTCTTTAACCCCTCCGTCCCTACGTGCCACCTCCCCTATATTTTGCGTTGTAAAACACCCCGTAATGCTACGGGACGCGGCAGGGGAGGAGTGTAGAAATCTTTCGATAACATTGCTCTACTGTTTTTTCAATCCTTCTGTCCTGTGGGCATTCGTCCCATCTCATCTACGATGAGCAGGGGGGGAGAAGTCTTGTCTCTGTTGTTTTTATTGCTGGTATTTCTTTAATCCCTCCGTCACTACGTGCCACCTCCCCTATATTTTGCGTTGTAAAACACCCCGTAGTGCTACGGGATGCGGCAAGGGGAGGAGTGAAATGTTTCGAATGTTACAAGGTCTGGCGGGAGGAGGTCTGGCGGGAGGAGGGAGAGAGCTGTTTCAATAGAGAAGCACAGATCTTACTCGTCGTTTTAAGAGCTGACTTTTTGTTTTTCGAAACACAGGGGAGAGTGGGGGAATGGGGGAGTGGCAGCGATGAAGAGAGGAATAGAAAAAAATAAAAACGGTTTCTTACATTTTTTTAATTTCACAATTCCGGTCGAAAATGTTATCTTTGTTTCTCTTAAACAGGATTATTCATACGAATATAAAAGAAATATATCGTGGCCAAGGAAATTGTCGAAACTCCGCTGATGAAACAGTATATCGAGATGAAAGCCAAGCATCCCGATGCGATATTGCTTTTCAGGGTGGGGGACTTTTATGAAACGTTTTCGGACGATGCTTTGGTGGCATCGGAAATATTGGGGATTACATTGACTCGCCGGGCAAATGGAGCCGCCCAGTATGTGGAGTTGGCCGGTTTTCCCCATCATGCTCTCGATACTTACCTTCCCAAATTGGTGCGTGCCGGAAAACGGGTGGCTATTTGCGAACAGCTGGAAGACCCGAAACTGACAAAAAAATTGGTCAAGCGCGGTATTACGGAATTGGTAACACCGGGTGTGTCGATTAACGACAATATTCTCGATCACCGAGAGAATAATTTCTTGGCGGGTGTTCATTTCGGGAAAGGTAACAAAGTGGGTGTGGCTTTTCTCGATATATCGACGGGTGAGTTCTTGACCGCCGAGGGAGATTTCGACTATGTGGACAAGCTGTTGGGCAATTTCTCTCCGAAAGAGGTGCTGTTCGAACGCACGAAACGGAAATTGTTCGAGGAGCATTTCGGTTCCCGTTTTTTTACTTTCGAGTTGGACGATTGGGTTTATACCGAGGATGCCGCTTCGGATCGCTTATTACGTCACTTCGAGACGAAAAACCTCAAAGGTTTCGGAATTCACAATATGCCCAACGCCATTATCGCCGCGGGGTCTCTGCTTCATTATTTGGATATTACACAGCATACGCAGATTTCGCACATTACATCGCTGTCTCGTATCGAGGAGGAGCGATATGTGCGATTGGATAAATTCACAGTGCGGAGTCTCGAATTGCTTTCTCCGATGAACGAAGGGGGAAAGAGCCTGCTCGACGTGATAGACCGGACTGTCACCCCGATGGGGGCACGTATGCTCAAACGGTGGGTTGTCTTTCCGTTGAAAGATGTGAAGCCTATCGAGGATCGGTTGAACGGAGTGGAGTTCTTTTTCCGCCACCCCGAAGTTAGGGAGGTTATCGATCCGCAACTCGATACGATAGGCGATATGGAACGCCTCATTTCGAAAGTGGCGGTGGGGCGTATTTCGCCTCGCGAGGTGGTTCAGTTGAAGGTGGCATTGTCGGCGATAGAGCCTATCAAGGCTGTTTGCGAGCAGAGCGATGAACCTGTATTGCAACGTATCGGGGAGCAACTGAATTGCTGTACGATCATCAGGGACCGAATCGAACATGAAATTAATCCCGATGCGCCCAATTTGGTGAATCGGGGAGGAATTATCCGCAAGGGTGTGAACGACGAACTCGACGAGTTGCGAGAGATTTCCTATTCGGGGAAAGACTATTTGTTGCACGTGCAGCAGCGCGAGAGCGAGAAAACAGGTATTCCCAGCTTGAAAATCGGGTATAACAACGTATTTGGGTATTACATCGAAGTGCGCAATACTCACAAGGACAAGGTTCCTTCCGATTGGATCAGAAAGCAGACGTTGGTGAGCGCAGAGCGTTATATTACCCAAGAGTTGAAAGAATACGAGGAGAAGATTTTGGGGGCGGAGGAGAAAATCCTTTCATTGGAAACGCAGTTGTTCAATGATTTGATTCTTGCATTGACGGAGTATATTCCTGCCATACAACTCGATTCCAATCTCATTGCGCGGCTCGACTGCTTGTTGTCGTTCGTGAAGTCAGCCGTGGAAAACCGGTATATTCGTCCCGAAGTAAACGATTCGCTGGTTATCGACATCAAGGAAGGACGTCACCCGGTTATCGAGAAACAGTTGCCGCCGGGCGAACCCTACATCAGCAACAGTGTCGAGCTCGACAACGACAAGCAGCAAATCATGATGATAACGGGACCCAACATGGCTGGTAAATCGGCGTTGTTGCGCCAGACCGCTTTGATTGTTCTGATGGCTCAGATAGGAAGTTTCGTTCCGGCCGAGGCCGCTAAGATAGGTATTGTGGACAAGATTTTCACTCGTGTGGGGGCATCGGACAATATCTCGCTCGGCGAATCTACCTTTATGGTCGAGATGACCGAGGCCGCCGATATTCTCAACAATCTGTCGGAGCGGAGTTTGGTTCTGTTCGACGAGTTGGGACGGGGAACGAGTACTTACGACGGTATATCTATCGCGTGGGCTATTGTCGAGCACATACACGAACACCCCAAGGCTCGTGCCAAGACGTTGTTCGCTACCCATTATCACGAGCTGAACGAAATGGAACGTACTTATAAACGCATTGTCAATTATAACGTTTCGGTAAAAGAGGTCGACAACAAGGTGATATTCTTGCGGAAATTGGTACGCGGCGGGAGTGAGCACAGTTTCGGTATCCATGTGGCGAAGCTGGCCGGTATGCCCCAGAGCATCGTCAAGCGGGCCAACCAGATTTTGAAACAGTTGGAGTCGGAGAACCGTCAGAACGGTATCGCCAAGCCTACCGCCGAAATCGCTTCGTCGAGAGGTGGCATGCAGTTGAGTTTTTTCCAACTGGACGACCCTGTGCTTTCACAGGTTCGGGACGAAATTTTACAGGTCGATATCAATAACCTTACACCGGTAGAAGCATTGAATAAACTGAACGAAATACGAAAAATAATCACCGGGAAATAGAACGGTTTGTTTATGATGAAGAGAAGCGATTTTGAAATTATGGCGCCGGTGGGTTCGTACGATTCTTTGACGGCGGCCATACAGGGAGGGGCCGATTCGGTATATTTCGGTATCGAGGGGCTGAATATGCGAGCCCGTTCGTCGAATAATTTTACGATAGACGATTTACACGAGATCGTGCGTATTTGTAACGAGCATCACATAAAGAGTTATCTGACGGTCAATACCGTTATCTACGACGAAGATATACCTCTGTTACATCGTATTATCGATGCGGCGAAGGAGGCCGGGCTCTCGGCTATTATCGCCAGCGATGTGGCGGCTATGACCTATGCCCGCGAGATAGGGGTAGAGGTGCATTTGTCGACCCAGCTGAATATTTCCAATACCGAGGCGTTGCGATTCTATGCCCGTTTTGCCGATGTGGTGGTACTGGCTCGGGAGTTGAATATGGAACAGGTAGCCCGTATTCACGAAGCCATTTTGCGGGATCGTATCGTGGGGCCGGGCGGAGAACCGGTACGTATCGAGATGTTCTGTCACGGGGCATTGTGCATGGCTGTGTCCGGCAAATGCTATTTGAGTCTTCACGAAATGAATGCTTCGGCGAATCGAGGGGCTTGTATGCAGATTTGTCGCCGTTCATACGAAGTGAAAGACAAGGAGACCGGTAACGAGTTGGAAGTGGATAACGCTTACATCATGTCGCCGAAGGACTTGAAAACGATACATTTCCTGAACAAACTGATCGATTCGGGGGTGCGGGTATTTAAAATCGAGGGTCGTGCAAGGGGACCGGAATATGTGCGTACGGTCGTTTCGTGTTACAACGAGGCCATCGAGTCTTATTTGAACGACGACTTTACCGACGAGAAGGTCGCACAGTGGGACGAACGGCTCGCTACCGTCTTTAATCGAGGGTTTTGGAACGGATATTATTTGGGTCAGCGCTTGGGCGAATGGACTCACAATTATGGCTCGGGAGCCACGAAACGAAAGATATATATAGGCAAGGGCGTGAAGTATTTTTCCAACCTCGGTGTGGCCGAATTTCTCATGGAGAGCGGTTCGTTGAGCGTGGGAGACGAGATACTCGTCACCGGCCCGACGACCGGTGCGCTTATCCGCAAGGTGGAGGAGATACGAGTCGATTTGAAACCGGTACAAAAGACGGTAAAAGGCGAGCGGTTCTCGATGCGTATCGATGAGAAGATACGACCGTCGGATAAATTATTTAAATGGGTGGATAGTTCGGAACTTAATACAAAATAAAGATGTTCATGAAACGGGCGATAGTTATACTTTGTGGAATCGTATGCACCGGACAGCTTTTGGCCGCCAAGCCGGGAATCCCGGCTTATAACGATGACAGGGCTTTGATAGATAGGGGAATCTTTCTCTTTCAAGAGAAGAACTACGCGGGTTGTGCCGATGTGATGAAAGAGGCTTGTGAAGGCGATTTGTCGCCTGAGCAGCGGGAAACGGCCGACTGGTATATCGCTCTTTCGGAAGCCCACAATTATTCGCCGCAGGCTGTACGGCGGTTAACGGATTTTTTGCGAAATTATCCGGATTCTAAACATACTTTGCAGGCTCGGTTGGCATTGGCCGATTATTATTACGACAGCCAAGATTATGCAAAAGCCTTGAAAACCTATCAGACGGTAAATGTGAGTCTGTTGACCGGCGACGAGGAGGACCGGTGGGGATATCGCACGGCATGTTCTTTGTTGAAGACCGGTAATCCCGATGCGGCGAAACCGCTGTTTCAGCTTCTAATCGGGAAAGAGAGATTTCGGACAGGAGCCACGTTCTACCTTTCGTATATACAGATGAACGAGGGAGACGATAGAGCCGCTTTAAGCGGATTTTCGAAAGTGGCGGACGACAGGAGTTTCGGCTATGCCGCACGGCTGCACATGTTGCAGATTTATTTCGGGCAAAAACGTTTCGCACAGGTATTGTCCGAGGGTAAAGCGTTGTTGTCCCGTCCGTCTTCCGATGCCGACTTATACACCGAGCTTCTTCGGTTGCTCGGCGAAAGCGCTTATCAAGAAGGTGGCGATGAAGCGGCGACGGAATATTTGGAAAGGTATTTGCAACGATGTCGCAAACCCGAACGCTCTTCTCTTTATGTCATGGGTGTCATGGCCTATCGCCGGGGAGAAGATGGCGAGGCGATCGATTATTTGGGGCGTGTGACCGGCGTGGACGATGCTCTTTCTCAAAATGCTTATCTTTATATCGGGCAAGCCTATTTGCGAGCGGGAGATAAAAATAATGCCCGCATGGCGTTCGAGATGGCTTCACAAGGAAATTACGACCGTCAGGTTCGGGAAACGGCGCTTTACAACTATGCGCTCTGCCTGTATGATCGCACGGCTTCGCCTTTCGATAACTCGGTGGGTGTGTTCGAACGTTTCTTGAACGAGTTTCCCGGTTCTCGCTATGCCGACAAGATTAACGACTATTTGGTAGAGGTTTACATGACGACCCGTAATTATCGGTCGGCACTGGCGTCTATCGATAAAATACGGAAGCCCGACGGGAAAATACTCGCCGCCAAGCAGCGCATTCTTTTCCAGTTGGGGACAGAGGCTTTCACCAATGCCCGTATCGCTGATGCCGAAAGTTTGTTTAGCCGGGCGATCGCTGTGGGAAACTATGATACCGATATACGGGGTAAGGCTGCGTTTTGGCTCGCCGAGTGCCAATATCGTCGGGAACAATACGATATCGCTGCTCGGAATTATTCGGCATATCTTTCTTCCAGCAAGGACAAGCGGAGCGAAATGTATTCGCTGGCTTGGTACGATTGGGCCTACTGTCAGTTCAAACAGCATAACTTCTCGCAAGCCCTCGACGGTTTTTCCCGGTATGTCTCTGTACAGACCGGAGGAAATCGAAGCATGCTTGCCGATGCCTATTCCCGGATAGGCGATTGCTATTATTACGCCCGTCGGTTCGCCGATGCCGAGCAGTATTATGCCCGGGCCCAAGAGACCGATGTCGCGAACGGAGATTATGCCCTTTTTCAAAAAGCTTTCATGGCGGGATTGCAGAGGAATCACGAACGCAAAATAGAGTTGTTGGACAAATTGATTGTAGATTATCCCCGTTCGGGGTATCTGGCGAACGCATGGTTCGAAAAGGGACAGGCTTATACGATATTGAATAGGAATAACGATGCTATCGTATGTTACAAACAGTTAATCGCCGATTATCCCCAGAGCGCGATTGCCCGCAAGGGAGGTTTGCAGTTGGGTATGGTCTATTTCAATAACGGGCAGACAGACGAATCGGTGGCTGCTTACCAGCAAGTGATAGAGCGTTATCCGACCAGCGAGGAGGCTCGCATAGCGGTCGCCGACCTCAAATCGGTATATGTAGAGAAAGATGCAGTCGATGCCTACGCTAACTATCTGAACAGCGTGGGACGGTCGGAACAGGCCCCTGTGAGCGAATTGGATTCTTTGTCGTATATGGCAGCCGAGCGCACTTATATGACGGGGAAAGGTATCGCTTCGTTGAAGAAGTATGTACGAAATTATCCGTCGGGCGCGTTTTTGATTCCGGCTAATTACTATATCGGGAAAGCATCGTTTGCAGCGAAAGACTACGACAAAGCTCTTCCGGCGTTCGACTATGTGGTGACGAACAGTCCCGACGGCGAGTTTGCCGAAGAAGCATTGGCCCGCAAGTGCGAGATACTTTATTTGAAAGCTCGTTATGACGAGGCTTTTGCCGGATTCAAGGAGTTGGAAAAGAAAGCGACTGTCGGAGAGAACAAACAGGCCGCCCGGTTGGGTATGCTTCGTATTGCCCGAAATAAGCGGCAATATGGCGAGGTGGTAACAGTTGCTGACAAGTTGTTGAGCGAAAGCAAACTTTCTCCCGATTTGCGGCAAGAGATTTTGTTTGCTCGTGCCGATGCCTATTTCCATACGGGAAAGGGAGAAAATGCGGCCGATGACTGGCGGGAGCTTTCGAAAGATACCCGTTCGATTTACGGGGCGCAAAGTGCCTATTTATTGGCCCAATATCAATTCGACAATAAAGCGATCGATACGGCTGAAAAGACGCTGAATACTTTTATCGACAAAGGTACTCCCCACAATTATTGGTTGGCTCGGGCATTCTTGCTCATGGCCAACATTTATGAAAAACGGGGCGAGACTTTCCAAGCCCGTCAATATTTGCAAAGTTTGCGGAATAACTATCCGGCTAGCGACGACGATATTATTTCCCGGATAGACAAGAAATTGAGCGAACTGGGACAAACAGAGTAGTTGAACGATACAATATGTATGGCTTATGAAACGGTTTTCTTTTTTAATCATATCGGTTTTCCCATTCTTCCTGTCGGCACAGGTACGTTCCGATTCGTTGCGGCGGGAAGTAACCATAGAAAAAGATTTTACACCTATCGTGCGCGATGCGTCTAAAATCAATACATTGCCCGAAGTGGAAGCACCGACGGTAACCAAACAATCTATACGGTATAGCGACTGGACGGTTCCGGCTCCCCTCGAACCTCGCGCTGTCTTGTTGGCTCCCGGCGGTTTCGGAGAAAAACCCGAAGAAAATCAATCGAGGGGATACGTGGATTTCGGGATAGGCAATTACCTGAATATGGTCGGGAATGCCGGTTATCGTATTTTGCAGAATGACAAAGACAAGTTGGGTGTGTGGTTGCAGCATCGCTCTACTTGCGGAACGGTGGATTACAATCAATCGTTAACGGAGGACTATCCCAACTCGAAGAAGATGCACCGGCTCGAAGAGCGAGTGGTCGCCGATTATCTTCACTCCTTCGGGAAGCTGGATTTGGGAATAAGCGGCGGTTATCGTTACGACTCCTTCAACTATTACGGATTGCGATACCCCGGTTTGACGGGAATATCTTCGCCTAACCAAGAGATAAACCGGTTCTTCTTGAAAAGCCATATAGCCTCGACTGCCGGAGAGTCGGACCTACTTTATAAAGTTTCATTGGCATATTACCGATACGGGTATCACCGGGGATATTTACAAAGTGAAAAAGGGGCTGCCGAGAATTTAGTGAATGCAGACTTTACATTGTCTGCGCCGATCGACAGACGCAGCTCTATTTCTTTGGACGGTTCTTTCGATTATGTGGGTTACAGCCGGTTACAGTCGGCAGCGAATTACGGTATGATTTCATTGAATCCCCGGTATGACTGGCGGAATGAACACGTGGCTTTTGCGGTCGGTGTCAAGGCCGATGTTTCTTTCAACAACGGAACTATTTTGCGATTCTCTCCCGATGTGCGATTCGATTGGACGATAGTTCCCGATGTACAGTTTTATACGGCTTTTACGGGCGGGAAGAAACTGAATACGTGGCGAAGTGTTTCGGCCTATACGCTCTACTTCAATCCGTCGGCACAGGTAGATAATACGTATGTGCCGTTGGATGCCTCATTGGGAATACGCATTAACGCATTACCCGGATTTTCCATAGGGCTTTCGGGCGGTTATGAAATTTGTAAAAAGGCGTTGTTCCTTTTACCCGAAGATTTGGACGGAAAGTTTACAGGTGTGTCGCGTTTTTGGGGTATCGATGCCAATGCTTTGAAAGCAGAGCTCGATGTATCTTATCGTTACGGTACGAAATTGGAGGCTTCGGCGAAGGTCGGGTATCACCGATGGAAGACCGCCGATGGGGGGGAGACGATTTCGTATAACCGTCCGCAGTGGGAAGGAGGAGTGAATATCCGTTATATGCCTGTTCGCCCGTTCACGCTCGAAGCCGGATATGAGTTTGCTGCGGGTCGGGAGTATTCAAATCTCGGAAAGCTCTCCGATATACATCTCGTTCACTTGAAAGCCTCGTATGCTTTCACTTCTTGGTTTTCGCTTTACGGACTTACCGACAATGTGCTGAACCGGAAATACGATATTCTTTACGGTATGCCGGCACAAGGCATCAATTTCATGTTCGGGGTCGATTTGAAATTTTGAGGGTAAGAGGTCTGTTCTCGACATTTTTAACCCTTCCATCACTATGTGTGCCACCTCCCCTATATGACTAACGCCACACCCCGCAATACTACGGGACGCGGCAGGGGAGAAGAAGGATTTAACCTCTCCCACCGTGTCGGGAGTACTCATGGGACGAGTGGGTAGTTTAAAAACAGGATTTATCTCCTCAGCTTTTTCGGAGGGAATAGTATAGGAGAAAGGCGTTGGGGAGGATATGCGACAAAAACTCTACATGGTAGGAACGATTCAAAATGTGTGCGATATACATTATTTAATAAAAAAGTAGAAAAAAGCTCTGTATTACAATCTGTTTTTCTAATTTTGCGCAAAATTTGAACGAACATTGCGCATATGGCAAAAAATTTGGTAATCGTAGAGTCTCCGGCAAAGGCTAAAACCATTGAGAAGTTTTTAGGAAAGGATTTCGAAGTCCTTTCGAGCTACGGACATATCCGTGATCTCAAAAAAAAGGATTTCAGTGTGGATATCGAGCATAACTATAAACCTATTTATGAAATCCCCGCCGACAAAAAAAAGTTGGTGGAAACGCTGAAACAGGAGGCAGACAAAGCGGATATGGTTTGGCTGGCTTCCGATGAGGACCGCGAGGGAGAGGCTATCGCATGGCACTTGTTCGAAGTGTTGAAATTGAAACCGGAGAAAACGAAACGGATTGTATTCCATGAGATTACCAAAGATGCCATACTCCATGCCATTGAGAATCCCCGGGATATAGATTTGAATCGGGTAGATGCCCAGCAGGCTCGCAGGGTACTCGACCGTATCGTGGGATTCGAACTTTCGCCTGTTCTGTGGAAAAAGGTGAAGCCCGCTTTGTCGGCCGGTCGTGTACAATCGGTCGCAGTGCGCTTGATTGTAGAACGGGAGCGAGAAATCTCGGCGTTCAAGCCCGAAGCAGCCTATCGGGTGATCGGGGAATTTTTGTTACCCGGAGGGGAATTGTTGAAGGCCGAATTGAGCCAACGATTGAAAACCGAAGACGAGGCGAAGGCTTTGCTCGAAGCCTGCAAGACCGCACGGTTCTCTATCGGGGACGTGACGGTGAAACCTGTAAAGAAATCGCCTGCGGCTCCGTTCACCACTTCCACATTGCAACAGGAAGCCGCCCGGAAATTGGGCTTCTCCGTGGCTCAAACCATGATGGTGGCTCAACGGCTTTATGAGGCGGGACATATCACCTATATGCGTACCGACTCGGTGAATTTGTCATCGCTGGCTATAAATACGACCAAAGACGAGATTGTAAAAACTTTGGGCGAGAGATATCTGCATATTCGAAATTACCATACGCATACCAAAGGAGCACAGGAAGCGCACGAGGCAATACGTCCCACGTACATCAGCCATCACGAAATCAATGCTTCCTCTCAGGAAAAACGATTATATGAATTGATTTGGAAACGTACGATCGCTTCGCAAATGAGCGATGCCGAGTTGGAAAAGACGACTGCGACCATCGCTGTTTCGGGAAGGAAAGAACACTTCGTCGCCGTGGGCGAGGTCTTGAAATTCGACGGTTTCCTGAAAGTGTATATGGAGTCTACCGATGACGAAGGCGATGCAGAAGGAAACGACAAGATGTTACCTGCATTGGCGAAAGGCGATGTGCTGACATTGTCGTCGGTCACGGCAACGGAACGTTTCTCGCAAGCTCCCGCCCGCTATACCGAGGCCAGTCTGGTTCGTAAATTGGAAGAGCTGGGTATCGGTCGGCCTTCTACCTATGCACCAACCATTTCGACCATACAGCAACGCGAATATGTCGAGAAGGGCGATCGGAAAGGAACGGAGCGGAAATATCGTATGTTGACGCTGCACGATGGGAAAATCGAATCGGGAGAGAAAACCGAGCTCACAGGAGCCGATAAAGGCAAACTGCTCCCCACCGATATAGGAGTTGTCGTCAACGATTTCTTGACGGAGTATTTCCCCGATATTCTCAATTATAACTTTACGGCGAATGTCGAGCAGCAATTCGACGATATTGCCGAGGGAAAAACCGTGTGGAACGATGAGATAGATCATTTTTACAAACTCTTTCACCCGGTGGTAGAGAGCGCTCTCGCTTTGCGGTTGGAGCATAAAGTGGGCGAACGGGTATTGGGTACGGACCCGAAAAGCGGTCGTCCCGTATCGGTGAAGATAGGCCGTTTCGGTCCGTTGGTACAAATCGGTACTCCCGAAGATACGGAGAAGCCGTTGTTTGCCTCGTTGCTCAAAGGACAATCGATGAGCACGATTACACTGGAAGAGGCTTTGAAACTGTTCGATTTGCCCCGAACCTTAGGCGATTTCGAAGGCAAAACCGTTGTCGTGGGTATCGGCCGTTTCGGTCCGTATATTCGTCACGACGGCAAATATGTATCGTTGCCCAAAGAGTTCACCCCACAGGGTGTTTCGTTAGAGGATGCGATAATATTGATTCAGCAAAAGCGCGAGCAGGAAAGTCAACGCCTTATCAAGAAGTTCGATGAAGATGATGAACTCGAACTGCTTAACGGTCGTTTCGGTCCGTATATCGCTTATAAAAAGAAGAATTATAAATTACCCAAAGGTTCCGAACCGGCATCGCTCACGTTCGCCGATTGCATGAAGATTGTCGAGGATGCCGACAAGGCTCCTGCCAAAAAGAAACCGGCCCGGAAAAAGACGACGAAATAAAAGAGATCCAATGGAATATTGCGGGGTATGCTCGAAAGTTAAATACTTTTGGGCATACTTTTTTTAGAAGCTGTTTTAAATTTATTGAGAAATAATATTATCATTGCAAGCAGGTAT
>OBKR01002389.1_pt1 | contig 13892 bp, 15 predicted proteins | sample 1518991 | NCBI WGS metagenome assembly OBKR01 (sample SAMEA2452117, study PRJEB22498) | human gut metagenome | biome: human feces; feature: human gut; material: feces | place: Australia | collected 2012
AAAATTTTTAAAAATTTTTCATAAAAAACTATTGACAATTAATAGTTAGTCTTTCCTTTATGTTTCTTTGACTTCTGTTTTTTTATATATATTCCATCGTGTTCACAGAATATATATTGTGTTTCTTTTTCTCCTTCTATTTTTCCTTCTTCATACAACTTTATTTTTTCTTCTTCTAATTTCTTTATTTTTTCTCCTAATTTTAACACTATATTTCTTACTGCTGTATGCGATATTGTGTTATCTGTATCTTCTGATATTGTTTTTGCTGTTTCTCTATATGATTTCTTTGTTATTTCTCTTGTTACCATTTCTACTATTCCTTGTGAATACAACCCAAAATCATTTATTTCTAATAATTCATCTAAAAGATATATTATTTTTGTCTCACCATTTATTACCATTTTATATCTTCTTCTTGCTATTGGTATTTCTCCTAATTTTGTTTTTATCGTTGTTGGTTGAAAATCTTTTGGCTTAAATACCTCTTTATCTCGGTAGTCTAATATTAATTTATCTAACATTCTTAATTCATCTTGTATTATTTTTCTTCCTAATTTCATCATTTCTTTAAAAGTTTTTTCCTCTAAACTCTTGAAATTAATCTTTTCATTTGATAACATACTCATAACAAAAGCACCTCGTATATTTATTTTTTGTTTTCGCTAAACAAATTATATACTTAGTGCTTTTGTTTTTCTATATTTTCTTAAAATTTTCTTTCTATTTTTTCCCCAGATTATTTAACTCATATGTGTTTTTTCAAAAATAATTGGGATGTTAATTTTGTTAACATTCCCCATCTCCACCTCCACCGCTTTCTTGTGCCCAATATCCTTTCATATGAACATTTGCAGCTGGCATTGTAAAAATTGTATTAGCAGAATAATGTGTTCCATTATATTCCCAATATTGGAATACATAACCACTTGCAGACGCTTGTGGTAATGTGCACTTATCTCCTGCTTTTAAAGTATATGATGTTGGATTAACACTTCCTCCCTGTGCATCAAATACTATTGCATATAGTTGAACTGCTGTTATTACGCAAGATGCTGAATGGGTTCCACTAGAACTTTTTACTGTGATTGTTACTTTTCCTGCACCTTTTATTATTACCAAACCATCTTGATTAACTACTGCTACATTTGAATTACTAGACGTCCAAATAATTCCTTCTGTACTTGTTGATGGCGTTAATGTTGCTACTAATTGAAATGTTTGCTTATTTAATTCTAAACTTTCTATAGTTTCATATTCTTTATTTAATCTTATTCCAGCAATTAATGTCTCAACAGTAACTATACATGTTGCACTTTTATTATTTTGAGTTGTTGCTGTTATTACTGTTGTTCCATTCTTTTTAGCAGTAACATTTCCATCTTGATCTACTGTTGCTACTGATGTATCTGAACTTTTCCAAGTTAATTTTGTGTTTACATTAGATGTTTTGGGATCATACACAGGATATAATTTTGTAGTTTTTGTTCCTGTCATATTTAATGTTGTTTTTGCTTTATTTAACGATAAACTTACTGGTGATGTCTGTACTTTCACATTACATTTCGTTGTTTTTCCATTTTGAGTTGTTGCCGTTATAACTGCTGTTCCATTTGAAACACCTATAACAGTTCCATCATTTCCAACTGATGCTATACTTGAATTACTACTTGACCATTTTACTACATTTTGTACATTTGCCGTACTTGGTAATATTGTTGAAGTTAATTGTATTGATTTGGGATTTGCAGTTAAATCAAGTGTTACATTATTTTTATTTAATTGTATTCCTATTGGTGATGTTTGTACTGTTACAAATCCTGTTGCTGTTTTATTATTTTCTGTTGTTACTCTTACTGTTGCAGTTCCATTTGAAAGACCTGTTACCACTCCATTTGATGAAATTGATATAACATTTGGACTACTTGAACTCTCTATTTCCCATCTTAATCCTATACTAGCATTTGCAGTACTTGGATATATTGTTGTAGCATACTGATGTGTATTTACCCCATTAATATCTAACACTAAGTTTTCAGAATCCAAACTTATTTCTAATGGTGTTGATATTACAACCACTTTCCATGTTGCTGCTCTTCCATTTTCTGTTGTTGCAGTTATTGTTACTTCGCCATTCGAAATTCCTGTCACAAATCCATTAGAATCTACTACTGCAACATCATTGTTACTACTTGTCCAAGTTATTCCTGTTTTATAATTTGCTGTACTTGGATATATTGTTGGTTTTATTTGTAATGATTTTATTACTGATGATATATCTAATATTTCTGAAGTTGCTGATAATTCTATTGATGTTGGTTCTTGATGTACTGTTATATAACTTATTGCTCTTTTTTCTTTTGATGTTTCTACAACTATTGTTGCTTTTCCTAATTTCAACCCTTTTACTGTAATTGTATTATTTGTTACTTTAATATTTCCTGACAAATCTTTTTTTACTTGCAATACACTTTCATCTGAACATGTTACTTTATAATCATTTGTATTTGCTAATATATTTAAAGTTAATTCTGATCCAATATTTATAGATGTTGATGCTGGTTTTATTAACACACCATCTCTACTTGCAACTTTATCTCCTGTTTCATCTCTTCTTACATTTCCAGATCCATCAATAATATAAGAATTTCCTGATTTTGAAAATTCAACAACATATGTATCTGAAATTATCATTGTTCCTTTATACTCTTCTTCAGGTCCAAATATTTGATATTCCATATCTTCATTTTGATTTCCTATATATTTATCAAGTTTTTCAGCTATTTGTCCTTTATCGATTATTTGCCCTGTTTTATTGCTATCGTCTGCAACAGCTTGTGCTGCTGCCCATTGAATAGCCTCATTTTCTTCGCTTGCTATTTTTTCATCTCTTGCTTCTAAACTTTTATTGAATAACCCACTATCATTTCTAATATTTGAAATTGTTACTCCGGCTAATAATATAAGTACTATTATAGTAACTACTAGTGCTATTAATGACATTCCATTTTCTTTTACTTTCATATTTTTTCTCCTTAGTTTTATATTTTATTATATAAAATTTAAGAATTACAATGTAAATTTTTTATTAATTTTTACATTTTTCTTTTTTTATATCTTTAAATAAGACTATTAAACATATCGTAATTATACAACAATATATAACTATCATTTTAGGACCACCAAATAGTTTTGCATCTCGAAATAATTGTTCTATAACAAACATCCTCATTATAACATATTCTAGAACTGCCAATGCAATTCTTTTTAAATCACTAATTCTTCCTTTAAATTTAACTAATATACAAAATCCAATTAGCCATACACCTGTTTCTATTAATTGAACTGGATACTCTATATGTATATATCCTAAAGCTACAGTATATGAAAGAATCTTATCTGGCATTACTTTTCCAACACAACACCCTTTTATAAAACATTCTATTTTTCCAACTGCAGCACTCAAAAATATTGATTCCATCATAGTATCTATAAGTTGTGTTCTATATTTAGGAAATATTTTTATTGATATAAGCATTCCTAAGGCTCCACCTATAAGAACTCCAGAAATTTTAAAATACTTAAGTTTCCAAATAAATAATTGAGATATATCTTTATTTCCAGAATTTATAAACCATATTATTCTTGCTGTAACTGTTCCTAATATTATTGCTATCACCGTATTTATTATTGCTACAGATATTTTTTTTGTTCTTTTATATGTCATAAAAACATTATATATAATTGCTATACTATATGCAAATACTCTTTGCTCTGCAAGTGTTTTTATCATTTTTTCTCCTTTGTTTTCAATATTTATAACTCAATTATATCATTTTATATTTAAAATTGTAAATAATTTTACAAAAATTATCCAACTAATTTCTTCTGCAAAATCATTCTTATTTTTACTTCCTTATCTCTCGAAAGAATAACTCCTTTTTTCTTTGCTAATTTTATTAAATAATCTAATTTTGATTGATTTGCCTTTATTTGATAAATATAATAATCAATCATGCCATCTTCTGCATATTCAAAATTTTTTCTAGCATTTTGCAATTTTTCTTTTGTTTCAATAATATTTTGCATTAATTCAATTTCTCTTTCTTTTTCAGTTTTTCCTTTAATCATTTTATTTAAAAGATATTCTTCTTCCATCTCTTCTCCTTTCGAATATTTATTATTAATTTTATTATCTTATTTTTCCTATTATGTACAATTTACACAAATCTTATTGAAATTTCCATAATTTTATTGTATAATGTCCGATGTATAGCCTCTAACTGAGGAATTTAATAAAGAAAGGGATATGCCGTTATGATAGATATTAAATTAATAAGAGAAAATCCAGAATTAGTAAAAGAAAATATAAAAAAGAAATTTCAAGATCACAAACTTGTTTTAGTTGATGAAGTTATAGAACTAGATAAAAAAAATAGAGAAGCAAAATTAAATGGGGACAATCTGCGTTCTGAAAGAAAAAGATTAAGTGATGAAATTGGAAAACTTATGAAAGCAGGTCAAAAAGAAGAAGCTGGTAAAATTCGTCAAGAAGTTCAAAGTGTAAATTCTGCAATTGAAGAAAATGAAGAACTTGAAGAAAAATATACAGAAGAAATAAGAAATAGAATGATGAAAATACCTAATATCATTGATGATTCTGTTCCAATTGGAAAAGATGATAGTGAAAATGTTGAAGTTGAAAGATTTGGTGAACCAATTGTTCCAGCTTATGAAATACCTCATCATGCTGATATTATAGCAAAATTTGATGGATTAGACAAAGAAAGTGCTGGTCGTACAAGTGGTGTTGGTTTCTATTACTTAATTGGTGATATAGCACGTTTACATGAAGCTATGCTTGCATATGCTCGTGATTTTATGATTAATCATGGATTCACATATTGTATTCCACCATTTATGATTAGAAGTAGTGTTGTTAATGGTGTTATGTCTTTTGATGAAATGGAAGCTATGATGTACAAAATCGAGGGTGAAGATTTATATTTGATTGGTACATCTGAACATAGTATGATTGGAAGATTTAAGGAACAAATTGTTGATGAATCTCAATTACCTCTTACTTTAACTTCATATTCTCCATGTTTTAGAAAAGAAATTGGATCACATGGTCTTGAAGAAAGAGGATTATATAGAGTTCATCAATTCGAAAAACAAGAAATGATTGTTCTTTGTAAACCAGAAGAATCTATGGATTGGTATAATAAAATGTGGAAAATGTCTGTTGAATTATTTAGAAGCTTAGATATTCCAGTAAGACAACTTGATTGTTGTAGTGGTGATATGGCAGATTTAAAAGTTAAATCTTGTGATATCGAAGCTTGGAGCCCACGTCAACAAAAATATTTTGAAGTATGTTCTTGTTCTACTTTAGGTGATGCACAAGCTAGACGTTTAAATATTAGATATAAAACAAAAGATGGAAACAAATTTGTTCATACTTTAAATAATACTGTTTTAGCTACACCAAGAGCTTTAATTGCTTTAATCGAATGTAATTATAATGAAGATGGAAGTATTACTGTTCCTAAAGTTTTACAACCATATATGGGTGGAAAAGAAAAATTAATTCCTACAAAATAAAAGTAAAAATGTTCACATAAAAATGTGAACATTTTTTATTTATCTCCATAAATCTTCATTAATAAATCTGGTCAAAGCCATTATAAATGCATTTTTAGTTAAATCAATTCTTGTTACTTCATTCTTAGTCAAAAAACTAATTCCGCCTTTTCCCTTTCCTAATTCTTTACCTTTAAATATTCTATCCATAACTCTTCCAAGTTCTGTTTCTTTTATCTCATCTATATATTTATCTGGAATTGGAAATCCTTGACTTGTCCCAAAACTTTGAAAACCATTCCTATCTTCTATAATAACTGCATTTATATCTATCCACTCTCCTAAAGAATTAGTTATTCCCGCTTCACTTGATACATAAAAATCAACTTGTATATTATTTTTAATCGCATATTTCTTTAAATTTTTCACTCTGTTTTTTGCACCTTGTAATATTTCTTCATTAACTGGTTGATTTCCAACTTCTGATTCTACAGATATTCCTTCTATTTCAATATTATCAAAATATTTTTCAAATGCTCGTCTTGCACCTTCTATTTTTCCAGGATTTTTTGTTCCCATTAATATTTTCATTTATTTATTCTCCTTTATTATAAAAACTCTTAACAAATTTTATTTTTCAATATTTTTTCGTTCTAGTACTGTTACACACTCCACATGGCTAGTAAAAGGAAACATATCCACAGGTTGAACAGCTTTAATATCATAATCCTTTTCAAGTAAAAGCAAATTATCAACTAAAGTATCTGGATTACAACTAATATAAACAAGCTTTTTTGGTTTAACCTTAATAATTGTCTTAATAGTTTTACCGTCTAATCCGCTTCTAGGTGGATCAACCAAAATCACATCTGCTTTTTCTTTACTACATAATTTAGGTAACAACTCTTCAACTTTTCCATCCATAAAAGATGTGTTTGTAATATTATTCATTCTTGCATTTGCTCTTGCATCAATCACTGCTTCTTTTACGATTTCTATCCCATAAACCTTTTTGACCTTTTTGGCAACACTTAAAGAAATAGTACCAATTCCAGAATATAAATCATAAACAACTTCATTCCCTGTAAGCTTAGCAAAATCAATTGCTGTATCATATAGTTTTTTCATTTGAATAGGATTTACTTGATAAAAAGATAAAGGTGAAATTTTTATTTTTAATTCTCCAAGCTTGTCCATTATAAAACCTGTTCCATACATTTTAAAATTTTTATTTCCTAATATTGCATTAGTTTCTCTTATATTAATATTTTGAATAATAGATTTTATCTCTTTAAACTTTGTTGTTAGATCTTTTATAATCTCTTGCTTTTTATACATTTTTCCTTCTGTAGTAACAAATATAACCATTACCTCATCAGTAAAAAATCCATATCTAATTACTACATGTCTAAAAAAACCTTTTCCTGTATCCTCATTATAAATACTAATATGATATTTTTTTACAAGTTCAAATATGTAATCTGCAACTTGATTTATTTTTTCATTTTGTATTGCACATTTTGCATATACAATTTTATGAGTTCCTTCTTCAAAGAATCCCATTTTTCCGTTCTTAAAAGCATATTTTCCTTTATTTCTATAATTGTATGGATTTTCCATTCCAATACAATAATTTACTTTTATATTTTGTTTTAACTTTTTTAATTGCTTTTCTACATATTCTGTTTTATCTTTTAATTGTTGTGCATATTGCTTTTTTCCATACACACAACCTCCACATTTTTCTTGAATTTCACAATTCATTTTCTCACATCCTATAACCATTTACTTTATTGATATATTATTATAAAAACTAAAACTTGTCAATCTTGTTTTACTATAATCAGTTTATAACAATATTTTTCCATTTGGTAATCCTTGTATTAAATTTTATATTATGATATATTAATATTATCGAATTATAAAGGAGATTTACTTATGAAAAAAACAAAATACTCAACACCAGAATATAAAGCAAAATTAGGTCCAACATTAATAATTATAGGAATTATATTTTATGGAATTTTTTTAGTTTTTCCAACTTGCTTTTTGATATATTATTTAATAAAACGTCCAAATATTTTAGATATTTTGCAAAATGACATCGTATCTGATACATTACCATTTCTTGCACTTATCTTTTTTGGATATATAATGTGGATATTTATCATCTTCTTTTCATTAATAGGAAAATGTCTTGGAAAATTAAAATTATTATTTAACCATATATCTTCAATTAATAAAAATCCATATATTTATTTTAGAGAATTACCAAACAATTTTGGAATAGGTGTAACTTCATTGCTTTTTGATTCAACACTAGAAAACGAAAAAGATATTGTTGCCGTTATTCTTGATTTATGTGCTAGAAAATATCTTTCATTAGAATATCATGGAGATAAATACACTATACATATGTTAGAAAAAAATCCTACCAATTTATTAAGTAATGAAAATTACATTTTTTATGCCTTAAAAAGAAAAACAATAAAAAGAATTAATTATAAAACATGGTACAATTATTGTCTTGAAGATGGAATGGCTTTAGGCTTATATGCTATCAATACACCTAAAAATAAAAAAAGCATAAATATATCTGAAACTATGAATAAGTTTTATAAAGTTTTACATATAGTTCTTTGCATTCTTTGTATTTCAATTATTGCTTTTATACTTTTTAAATATTCATCATTTCTTTCTGTTTTAGCAATACCATTTGGATTACTATTAGGAAAATTATTTTATGCTATTTTAAAATTTATTTTTTCTTTTGTTGAAGTAATTTTTAAAATTATATTTGAAGCAAAAAATACTATTGATGAACAATATAATAAAGAAATTTCTAAAAGTTTAAAACTTACCCCAAAAGGTATTAATGAACTTAATAAATTAAAAGCTTTCAAGGCTTTTATAAAAGATTTTGGAAATTTTGCCGATAAATATCCTGAAGAAATTATATTATGGGATAGATATCTATCATATGCTCAAGTTTTTGGTCTAACCAAAGACATAATGAAAACTGGCTATTCTAAATTAATAAAGAATTCATCTTTTCAAATTGATGATATTAATAATATAAATTTTGATAATATAGAAATACTTTAAACAATAAAAAATACATCTAATAAAATACATTTTTATTAGATGTATTTTCTATCTCTCAACATCTTCAACAACCTTTTTTGAACTTTTCTCTGCAACTTGACAATTTACTTTATTAAAATTTACTAATAAATTGTGTTTAAAATTATTTTCTTTTAGATTAGTTATTGATTCTTCTTTAACTTCATATCTTCTAGAACTTAAAAATTTTCTTCCAAATTTTAATTTTTTAAAATATGGATCTGCATACTCTTCCCCATTTATTAAAACATAATATCTTGTACTCCCATCTTTATTTTTTAGTCTTTTAATATCTTTTCTACTTATTACTTGTTTGCAAGAATTATATATTCCAATTTCACTTTGTAAATCTCTATATTGTACATCAGTCAATTTTCTTCTTAATATTAATTCACTTACTTTCCTATTTATATCCACACTTGTATACTCATTTTTATAATCTTTTGTAAATAATCTTACATCTATTTTATCTTGATTCTCTCTTTCTCTTTTTACTTTTTCAAGTATATTTGCATCTTCTTCTAACTGGATTTCTTCTATTCTTTTCCACATTTTTTGTATAAATGTTCTATAAATACTATCATTAATTTCATTAAAACTATCTAATAATATTCTATAAAAATCAAAAGTTTTTTTCTTTTCCCATTTTTCTATATTGGTTTGATTCTTTTTTATACATTGAATAATTATTTTATCAAGCATATTGCTTAACTTTTTATATTCACTTGTTTTTGTAAATTCAGAAAATACCTCTCTATCTATATATATCCATCGAAAATAATCTTTTATTAAATCTTTCTAGCTTTTGTTTCCCATCATTAAGTTTTAGTAAATTATCTTGAATTTTTTCTTTTAGAGAATTAATAAATTCTAGATAATCTATCTTATTGCAAAAATTTTCGAATTCACTTTTACTCATATTTAGTGCTTTATACATTTCTTCTGGTTTTGTATTAACAATTTCTATAATTTTCTTTGCACCTATAATATTTTCTATCTGATTTACAACATTAACTTCCATCTCATATGATTCATTTCCAGATACCGTTTTTAATCTTGCCCATTCTGTTATTCCTTCATTTAATGCTGTACCAAAACATTTATTATCTTCAAAATCGTCTTTTACCTTTGTTAAATCTATTATATGTTCTAATACTGATTTTGAAGACTTGTATCTTGCTTTTGTAAATTTTACAAACCCCTTTATATTTACTATTTTTCTTTCTCTATCAATTCCGAGTATCATCTTCATTTTTCCTAAATAAAGCATGTATTCCTTCATGTGCCAATGTTCCAGCTATATCTTGTTCTTTTTTTATATCTTCAAGCCATATATCAATATCTTTACTAGCTAAAGATATTGTTCTTTCTGAAGTATCATACAGTCCATCAGATCCTTCTAATTCTTCTTCAACTTCTATTGCTGAAATATTATTTTCTAATATTTTATACATTTCTTCTTTCGGAATTTCTTCCATTAATTCTGGAAAATTTTTATAACATTCTTCTATTAAAAATCTTATTGCTGATATTTTATTTACCATTTATTTTTTCTCACATCCCACATGTTGTTTTATTTTTTCTCTTTATTTCTTTTATCTTGAATTATAGTCATTTCTTTTTCTGTAATTAGTGTTACATTATTTTCTTTTGCCCATGCAACACACCCCTTTAATACAGTATTTAAAAATACTCTTGGAACTTTTATTAATTTTGCACATGCTTCATCTGTAAATTTTATTTCTGGATCTATTCTTGACGCAGCATATTTTACAGTATCTAAACTGATTCCTTTGCTTGCTGGTATTGGTTCTGATACTGGTCTTTTAAATCTTGTATACCAGAAGTTTTTATTATCACGATATCCATAGTCTACTGGAACTTGTGGAAATACATTTGCACTAACACCATTTATTATTGCATCATAATATTTTGGTTTCATTAAAATATTATCAATTTTTAATATGAAATGTGCTCCAAATTGACTTGTTATTCCATTAAATTGATGATATGGTGGTAAATATTCATCTTGCACTTTATCATTTTCTGCTCCATCTAATTCTCTAACCCATGTACATTCAAATACTTGGAATGCTTCTTGGATTATTTTTGGATATTGTTCATTTGGATTTTCTCTTGCTCTTTTTCCATCAACTAAATTAAAAATACAGTCTTTCATTTTCTCTTCAGTTGTTTCTCCTGGATATCCTAATCTTACTGCTTCTTTAAAATATTTTCTTTTATCTGTTATAAAATTAATTGTACATTTTCCTGTTCTTAATATATTTTTAGCTGTATTTGAACTGTTTCTGCAACAAAGTATCATTGCATAATAGTCCTTTCCTGCTATGTAATAAGGAAAACATAGTGAATATGATCCTAAATTTGTTAATCCTGATTCACTTAATGTTCCTATTTCTGTTGTTGGCATTGGAAAAAAGCTTGATGTTTGATAAAAATTATCAACTATTCTCAAATCTTTAAATCCATTTAATTCTTCAATTTTCTTTTCCATTGTATTTCTTCCTTTCTTCTTCTAATCTTATGTCTGTACCATTATATTATTATAAAAATTAAAAATTGTCAAAATCTAAATATGCATATTTTTGTGTTTTAAATTTAACTGCCTTTTGAATTTCTTCTTTCGCAATTTTAGAAATTTCACTTATTCTTTTTTCATTTACTAATGGATTAATATATCTTATTTTTGCATTTATATTTACACAATATTTACCTTTAACTTCTTTATCACTTTCTTTTATTTCATAAGCATTTTTCCAGAAATTAAATTTTTTAGAGATATCTTTATAATTACAATTTTCAATTTTTTCTATTACTTCTTTTTCAGATAATTCATATAAATCTTTTTTGGTTATTAAATTTTTATAAGACATATTTTTCATTATATCTGCTAAAAATTGCATTGATAATTTTGTTTTATTATCTATATAAGAATTTGATAATATTCTCATTCCTTTCACAAATTTTTCAGCAATTATTTTATCCTTAAAGCCAAGTTCATCAATTCCTTGCTCATTTTTTTGTACTTCTATATTATCATAAATTTCTTTTATATCATTTAAGTTCCAAACTTTTTTACGAACCCCTAATCCATTTGATAATGTATATTCCAATCTATCTGCTGATAACATTGGTGTATCATTATCTGCTATTGGATATATATGATAATTATCAACTTCTTCTACTTTTATTCCATCTCTTTTTAATAATTTCATTATCTCTTGTGATTCATTTATTATTCTGGTTGTAAGTTCTTCTGTTGATTCCTGTTTTTCATAATCTCCATTCATAAAGTCTATACTATGTTTAAATACTGGTGTTGCTATATCATGAAATAATCCTGCAAGTGTTTGTTTTTTATCTTTTGTAAAATTCCATACAATTAAACTTACTGCTACACTATGGTCTAAACTTGAATACCATATCATTTTGTCAAATAATCTTGTATAATATGTACCACATGATACACTTATTTCTGCTTGTTTTTGCATTTCTTTTGTATTTATATATTCATTAAAAAAATCAGGAGTTTCATCTGATAGTATTTTAAAATATTCTTTTATTGTTTTGTCCAACATTTCAAAATAATTCTTCATTATATATTAATCCTTTCTTTTATGTTTTTATTCTATCACAACCATTTTAAGTTTACAAGCAATTAACTTGCACTTTTAAATTTTCAATGTTATAATATCCACATATTATTTATAAGAAAGGAATTTAATTATGATAATAAAAAATCCACGTTTTGAGGTTTCTGCTGTAAAAGAAAGTCAATATCCACAAAATGGTATACCAGAAGTTGTTTTAGTTGGAAAATCTAATGTTGGAAAATCTAGTTTTGTTAATACAATGATTAATAGAAGAAAACTTGCTCGTACAAGTAGTGAACCTGGTAAAACTCGTCAACTAAATTTTTATAATATGGATGACAAATTTTATTTTGTTGATTTACCTGGTTATGGTTATAGCAAAATGTCAAAACAAGAACAAGTAAAAGTTGGAGAATTTATTGAAAGTTATTTAAAACATCGCAAAGAAATTTGTTTAATTATATTTTTAGTTGATATTAGACATGACCCTACTTCAAATGATTTTTTAATGTATGATTATGTTATTAGAAGTGGTCTTCCTTGTATGATTCTTACAAATAAAGCTGATAAGATTGCTAAAACTAAGGTTCTTGATGCTTCTAAATATATTCAAAATCAATTAAACCCTATTGGTGATATTACTACACTACCATTTTCTTCTGAAAAGAAAATTTATTGTGAAGATGTTTGGAATATAATTGAACAATATATTTAAAAATGTCAAATTTATATTTTTTATAAAATATTTTGTCGAATTATAAAAGAAAAAAGAGCTGATTTATAGCTCTTTTTATGTTTTGAGTTTGACATTTTTTGTAAATTTTGTTATAATAAAGTATAGTTCAAATGTTGGAACTCCTTTTCAACATGGAAAAACACATCTTATAATAGGCAATTGCCTAGGAGGTACAAAAATGAATGTTTTTATTGACAATCTGAAAAACCATCGCAAATCTGTCAGCCTTGAGTCAATTTTTGGAAAAGATTCTCTCAAGCTGTACAAAACTTGCGAAGCAATTTGGCTCGGCTGGCTTCACCCTTACAAAGGGTGCTATGAAGCTAATGTCCCTACCATTTTAGACTTCAACTTCAAGGCTAATATTCCTTTTAATAGCTCATTTGATGCTGAATACAAAAAGTTCACTGAAAAATGGTTGGAGGAACATCCTGAAGAAAAAGAAAAAATGGCAAAGTCTAAAGCTGAATGGCAAGCTAACTTTGACAGTCAGTTTAAGATCGTTGCCAAAATTGCAAGTGATCACAATGCCACCATTACTTGGTGTGGCACCAATAATGCCGAACGTGGTGATCAGTGGATGGTATCGCAGAACGATGAACAACTTGGTGTATTCACTGTCTAAATATAACATTCACTAAAAAAGAATATATCTTTCTCTCGTCCCATTACAGGACGAGAGTTTTTTATATAATAGCTACAATCACTAGCCCTTTGAGATTTTCTCCTTTTAGTCGAAAACTCAAATTGGGCGAGAACAAATCAAAGAAAAATTTTCATTTTTTCTTATTTATTCTAAAAAGAAATAGAGCCAACTTTACTGAAGTGAACCCAAA
>OBKR01002394.1_pt1 | contig 13873 bp, 9 predicted proteins | sample 1518991 | NCBI WGS metagenome assembly OBKR01 (sample SAMEA2452117, study PRJEB22498) | human gut metagenome | biome: human feces; feature: human gut; material: feces | place: Australia | collected 2012
ACGAGCCGAGCACCTTGGCGCCGGCACCGACCACCACACCGTTTTCCAGCGTCGGATGACGCTTGGCGCCGGCCGTCAGGTTCGTTCCGCCCAAGGTCACGCCCTGATAAATCGTGCAGTCATCCCCCACTTCCGCGGTTTCCCCGATCACGACGCCCATCGCATGGTCAAAGAAAACCCGGCGGCCAATCTTGGCTTTAGGATGGATTTCAATCCCGGTGAGAAAGCGGCCCACCTGAGAGACCCAGCGGGCAAATGCCGTCCAGCCCTGAATCGCGCACCAATGCGCAAAACGATGAATCATCACCGCATGAAATCCCGGATAAGCAAAGATGATTTCCGCTGCACCGTGAGCGGCCGGATCCTTTTCTCGAATGGTGGCGATGAGTTCGCGAGCTTCTTTAAACATGGGGATTTGAAACCAAGTGAATAGCTAAAGAGTCCTGATGGGACAGCGGATATCGAAGACTTACCGTTCTTCGGGCGGCATCGGCGAATTTTTGGGGTCGTTCTGCGTCTGCTCGCGCATCGCCGCCTTGCCTCGCGTCTTGGTGCCGATGCGGTCCCGCTTCGGACAAATCACGGCTGCACAGACGCCGCGCAGCAGATCCAGTTCGTTTTTAGTGAGCCCGGCGCGGCCGAACAGCCGGCGAGAGACTTCCATAAAGTGACGCGGTTTCTTGGGATCATGCGCTCCGCAGGCAGCCATCGCCCTCTCCCAATGCTCAAAGAAGCCTTCTACCGCCTCGAGCGGTGCAGGTTCTTCATGCGCAAAGCGTCCCTGCCAATCGTAAAGCGCACCGGCATCTCCGCGAGCGTCGAGGAGCGCGAGCTGCATCTCATAAGCAGCAATCTGCACCGCTTGAGAGAGATTGAGACTTGGACTGGCCGGATCTGCCGGAATCGCCGCGCACCCCTGACAAAGGCAGACTTCCTCGTTGGTAAGACCGCTTCTTTCCGTGCCGAAAACGAAAGCAATGCTGCCTTCGAGCGCCGAGAGACGAGAAGCCGTTTCAGACGCCGCCTGACGCATCGGCGTGAGCGGCGCGCCGAATTCACGGTCGTAGCCCGTCATCGCCCAAGCATACGTAACGCCTTCGAGGGCTTGAGCTAAAGTCGCATAAGACTTTGAAGTTTCGAGCACATCCGCCGAACTCGTTGCATAAGCTAGCGCTTCTTCATGCGTCCGATAGTCAGCCTCACGAGGCGCTACAACGCGCAGATCGCGGAATCCCATCGTCTTGATGGCTCGCGCAGCTGAGCCGATATTGCCCGGATGAGCAGGTTCGCAGAGGATGAAACACACGCGGCGGGCGAGTTCGGGAACGGACTGCATTGAAAGACGAAAAAGCGAATGAGTAGAAACACTAAAGACTGCCATTCTACTCGGCGCATCGCCCTCAGCGTCAGCCGCACATCAAGAAGATTGCCGACTGCGTATCAAGCCTTGACCAGAAGTACTGTCGCGAGCGCCATCATGCCTTCTTCTCGGCCGACCGCATCCATCTTTTCGTTTGTCTTAGCTTTAATGCTGACTTGATCTGGTGCAACGCCGAGGAGCTTGGCCACATTGGCACGAATCTGCTCCTTCAGCGCGCCCAGCTTTGGCCGCTCGCAGATCACCGTCGCGTCGAGATTCACCACCTGCCATCCGTCAGCCTGAGCGAGATCCATGACGGCCGCGAGCAGTTTCCCGCTGTCCGCACCTTTCCATTTCGGATCTGAAGGCGGGAAGTGCGTGCCGATGTCGCCCAGCGAAGCAGCCCCCAGCACAGCGTCGGTCACAGCATGGAGCAGCACATCGGCGTCGGAATGACCGTCAAGGCCCTTTTCAAACGGAATAGTGACGCCGCCCAAAATGAGCGGACGGCCAGCAACGAGACGGTGAGAGTCGTAGCCCTGACCCACACGAATTTCAGGAATCGGCATACGGCCTCCTTGCCCTTCAAGCAAACATTCTGCGAGCCGCTCATCCCCCGGCTCCGTCACTTTGATGTTCGTCGCGCGGCAGGAAACTACTTTAATCGTCTTCCCAGCGCGTTCCATTGCACTCGCTTCGTCCGTGATGCCGTCAAGTCCGGCATTGAGCGCCCCGATAAGCTCTCCCGCTCTGAAGAGCTGCGGCGTGGCGGCTCGCCAGAGACCGGAGCGCGGAACCGTTTCGATGATGCGCCGACGGGCGTCGGCACGCTTCACCGTATCGGCCATCGGCACGGCAAGAATGCCGCCCGCTGCAGAACTGTCGGCCGTCACCTCATCAATCAAATGACTTACTTCACTCGGTCGAACACAGGGACGCGCCGCATCATGAACCAGCACCCAGCTTTCGGGCGGCAGACAGGCTGCGCGAAGTCCGCCCAAAACGGAATCGGCGCGCTCTGCGCCGCCCGCACGCAGGATCTTTACGCGGTCATCCCATTTTGCGAATGATTCGGCAGCGTGGTCGATGTAGGAATCCTCAGGACTCACCACCACAAAAACGCGTTCAACTCGAGACGCTGCCAGAAGCGCTTCCACGGTTCGCACCAGCATGGGAACGCCGGCTATCGGCATGTACTGCTTGGGGCAGTCCGCCCCCATGCGGCGTCCGACACCTGCAGCAGGGATGAGGGCGAAGATTCGAGCGGAATCGACTAATGGTGCATCGGTCATGGAAGCATTCTCGCAGTCAATGAGATGCTTCGAATTCTACCGAGCAGAATCTCTAACCCAAACCTCGCGCGGCAATGACGGGTTAAGTCGAGGTTTGCCGGGCAAAAGCGTTTTAGCCGCAACAGGCTTTTTTGGATTACCCCCTTTAGGGCATACCTCCCCAAATGCCTCTGTTTTGAATACCAAGAAGCTAAATATTTATTTAAATATCAAAGAAATAAAGACTAACCTCACACTATCGAACCCCATCATCCGTCTGCATGAAGTTTGCACAAATCAAGGGTTAACACCTAATTTTCGTGTTATTTCTCTGCTTTTTCTTCGCGCAGAATGCGGTTCCACATGTTGCGGAATATTGCATTCCGATTGATTTTCTTCATTTAATAAAGTTCTTCAGGAGACGTTCGTGAATCACACGTCCTTCAAGATCGCTGCGGCAGCCCTGGCCGTAGCTTCTGCCCTCAGCTCGACGGCTTATGCCGGCGGTTTCCAGCTCACCGAACAGTCCGCGCTCGCCCTCGGCCGCGCATATGCCGGCGTCGGCGTTGATGGTACGGACGTTTCCGGTATGTACTACAACGCAGCAACGATGACGCTGCATCCGGGCACGCAGGTTCAGTTCGGCGGCGTTGGCGTCGGCATGAATCTGGAATATGTCGATCATCAGAATCCCGGTGAAAAAAATAACGGCCGCGATAAGGAAGAGTTTGTTCCGCACGGCTTTATTTCGCACCAGATCAATGATTCAACCTGGGTTGGTCTTGCCATCACGGTGCCTTACGGTCTTGCAACAGATTACGGCGAAGATTGGAACCGTAAGGATCACGGCTACAAAGCTGAAATGACCGTGATCAACTTCAATCCGAACGTTGCCTGGAAAGCCACCGATACGCTCAGTATCGGTGCGGGCCTTGCGCTGCAGTACGTTGATGCGAAGTTTGGTGTTGGTTATAAAAATCAACAGATGAATATGAGTAGCACCTATGAAGCTACCGACTTCACTTGGGGCTTCAATGTCGGCCTGATGTGGCAGCCGGTGGACAGTCTTCGTTTGGGTCTCTCTTATCGTTCTGAAACGAAACATTCCACCAATGGTGATGTAACTATCAACGGTTCTACTGGTGGACTGCTGGACGGCACTTATGACGCCTCGGTTACCGTGTCTGGTCCGGCTTGGGCTATGGCCACGGCTGCGTGGGATGTCAATGATTATTTGAGCCTTTACGCGACTTTCCGCTGGGCTGACTGGTCGAGTTTCGACAGCCTGCAGACAAACAGCTCTGCACTCAGCACTAAAGTTAACGCTGCGATACAACATGTCGGAGGTCTCGATTCTGATCAGGGCAAACTCCTCTACGGCATGTATTCCAAAATGACGAACATCGAAAACGGTTGGAAAGATACCTACCTCATGTCCGTCGGCTATGACCTCCGCGTGAACAGCTTCTGGACGCTGCGCGGCGGTATCGCTTATGAAACGTCTCCGATCGACGACAAGACCAAGCGTACGGCCATCATTCCTGACGCGGATCGCTGGTGGTTTGCCATTGGCTCGTCTTTCCATTGGACCAAGGACTTCCAGACCGATATCGGCTTCGCTCATCTGCATGGTGTTCACGAGCGCTCACTCTACGACAGCCAAACCAAAGAAGAAATTGGCCGCTATCGTCACCTCGACGCCTACCTCCTCGGCGTTCAGATGCAGTACCGCTTCTAATCAGCTCAAGCTGATTTGAGGTCAAGCCCGCCCTGGTGAATTGCCGGGACGGGCTTTTTGCTGTTCGCTTTATGCCGCCGGCATTCCATCATCGTCCTACACTCAACTCCAGATTCGGACGATCGTCAGAAAGTGACGACTGTCTGCCCTAAGCACCCTGCTTGGAGACAACGATGGCCAGTTATGACGCCTTTGAGCCGCTCTTCACCAACCAATTCATTGGCGGCGAGTGGACGGCTTCCTCATCTCCCAGCCGCATTGCGGTTGAGAATCCCGCGACACTAGAGAAATTCGCAGAAATTCCTGACGGTACGGTCGAAGACATTGATCGTGCAGTTGATGCTGCTTACGAATCACTGCCAGCCTGGCGGGTAACACCGCTCAAAAAGCGCCGGGCACTGATGCAGCGGTTTCTCGAACACTTCAAAGCCATGCGTCAGGCGATTATCGATCTGGAAGCTGCAGAACTGGGCGCTCCGATTGCTTTTGGCGCCAATGCGCATTGTGACTATCAGTTCGTCCGCATTCAGTCCTACATTGACGAAGTTGAAAAAGTCGTCTTTGAGGAGCCCTTTGAACATTCAACCGTCATTCGCGAGCCCGTCGGCGTGGTCGGCTGCATCACGCCTTGGAACTACCCGATTGGGCAGATCGTCCAGAAAGTTATCCCGGCGCTCCTCACCGGCAATACTGTCGTGCTGAAGCCCAGCCAGTCGACGCCGCTGACGGCCTGCCTCATGATGGAGGCCTTCCGCCTCGCCGACTTTCCGAAGGGTGTTGTGAATCTCGTATCGGGACGAGGCAGCCGCGCGGGTGCTGAGCTTGCCCTCAACCCCAAAGTGGCGATGATTTCCTTCACGGGATCAACCGCAGTCGGCGTATCTCTTTCGCAGCAGGCGCTGAAGACTGTCAAGCGCATCAGTCTTGAGCTGGGCGGCAAATCGCCTTGTGTGTGGCTGCCTGACCTGCCCGACTATCGTGCCGCCGTCAAGCCGCTCTTTAATTCAATCTTTTTGAATTCCGGCCAAACCTGCACGGCGCTTTCTCGGCTCATCGTGCCGAAGGCTCGCCTCGCTGAAGTTGAAAAACTGCTTCTGGATCACCTGAAGGACTATCCGGTCGGTGATCCGTTTGATCCCAAGGTACTGATTGGCCCAATGGCCTCTCGTCAGCAGTTTGAGACCGTGAAGTCCTATATCGAGCTGGGGGTGAAAGAAGGCGCACGTCTGCTTGCCGGAAGCATCCCGGAAGAACCAGGTGCTCATGAAAAAGGCTGGTTCATCCAGCCCACGATTTTCACGGACGTTAAAAATGACATGCGGATAGCCCGTGAGGAAATTTTTGGCCCCGTACTCTGTGTGATTGCTTATGACACGGTCGACGAAGCGGTAGCCATTGCCAACGATACGCCTTACGGCCTCAACGCCATGGTTGTGGGTCCCAAGGCGGAAGCTCAAGCCGTTGCCCGCCGAATTAACGCCGGCAACGTTTATATCAATGACGCGCCGCGCGACGTAACAGCTCCTTTCGGCGGCTACGGTGCCTCAGGCATCGGCCGCGAAGGCGGACGCTACGGGCTGATGGAATTCACGCAGCTTAAGGCAGTCTTTGACCATTCAACTTATTAAAAAAACTGCACAGCATTTCGGCAAAAACGGCGCGGCATCGCAATGGATGAACCGCGCCGTTCGTTTTACAAAGAATCTTAAATACCGACTCACTTTGACCGTTTCTCGAAAGCACTTGTCTGTTCCGAGGATTCCTAGTGCTTAGGGCCTAATTCAAAATAATCATGTGGTTGATGAGTGCATCCCGAATGGATCCCCTCAACCGCAGGACCCTATCCACAAAAAAAAGGAACAAGGAGACTTTCAAATGCAAAGACGAGAACTCGTCCGTTCCGGTCTCTTCGGCGTCGCCGCTGCAGCTGCAGGTGCCGCTCACGCCGCACAGGACGCAGCACCGGCCAAAAAACGTCTCTCAGAGAACTGGGATGTCGTTGTTGTAGGAGCTTCGCCGGCATGTGCGCCGCGCTTGAAGCAGCCGAACGAGGCGCAAAAACGGTCCTTCTGGAAAAGATGAATCGTCCCGACGGCGCCACCGTTTATTCATCGGGCTGGATTGCTGCCGTTGGGAGCCGCTTTCAGAAAAACCACCCGGAAGACTCTCCGAAAGCCTTCTTTGAAGACATGATGCGGCTCTCGCATCAGCGCTCTGATCCGGAACTCATCAAGGTCTACGCTGAAGAGTCCGGCGCAGGCATCGATTGGCTTGCCGATCACGGCACCCCTTTTTACCTTTGGGAAGGTCTTCCTGCACCGGAACTTTCACGCTGTCTGATCAGCCCGGGAGAAGGCATTACGGGCGGCAGCAAACTGATCCGGTGCCTGATGGCGGCGCTTGAAAAGAAGGGGGTTGCCATTCACTACAACACCAAAGCTGTCTCACTCGTCAAGGACGAGTGCTTCAATGTCGAAGGTGTGTCCTGCATTACGCCAGAAGGCCGTAAAGACTATCTGGCCCGCGGCGGCGTCATCCTCACCACGGGCGGATACGGCGCAAACGAAGCGATGGTTGACAAGTACATTGGTCCCTGGGCATCGCGCCTCATCGTACGCGGCTCGCCCTGGATTACGGGCGAGAACATTCTGATGGCCGAAGAGGTTCAAGCGTTGCTCGTCAACATGGATCAGTTCTATGCGGGCCCCATCACGCCGACGGGTCACTGCAATCCGTCTCCGCTCATGCATGCTGGCTACGGCATCCAAGTGAACACGAAAGGCAAACGATTTGTTCCCGAAACCTGGCTGCAGGTTCCGAAAGCAAAAGCCATCGCCGAGCGCACCGAGGACAACCGCAGCTTCATGCTGATTGGTGCTGATGCCGACAAGAACGCACAGATTCTCACAAATACGATCAAACGCTTCGCACGACTCGGTTTTGAAGTGATTAAAGCCGACACGATTGAGGAAGCTGCCAAAAAGGCCGGCGTGCCGGAAAAGAATCTCGTTGAGACCGTGCGTGAATTCAATGCCGCAGTGAAAGCGGGCAAAGCAAAGGAACTGGATCCGCCCTACGACTACGACGAACCGCATGCGCTTGAAACGGGGCCTTTCTACATGATCCCGGCTGCTGGCGGCATGGCCAGCACATTTGGCGGACCCAAGATCAACAAGGACGCACAGGTTGTGAATTTTGAGCGTCGTCCGATCCCGGGTCTTTATGCTGCTGGCGCAGCTGCTGGCGGCGTCTGGGTCTATGACGATATCGGCGGCAACCAATTGGGCGGCGGCATGGTTTTCGGCCGCGTTGCTGCCCGTCATGCAGCCGGCCGCGCCGCTTCCCGCAAGAACGCCTGATCCTTTGAGGTATACGCCATGCAGTTCAATCGTTTTACTGCCGCCGTCCTCACCGCCGGCGCACTTGTCCTTCTTTCCATCAACACGGCGAGCGCTGCCGATGGACAGTTTCTCGCTGACCGTCACGTTGCGCGCGGCGTCGCATGTGCATCCTGTCACGGCAAGGAAACACCCAAAGCGGGTGCAAAAGTTTCAACCGCGCAGTGCAATACCTGTCATCTGTCGCTCGATGCCGTTGCTAAACAAACTTCTAAACTCGATCCCAATCCGCACTACAACCATCTGGTTGGCCTTGATTGTGCCGAATGCCACCGCGGTCACCAGCAAAGCGTAAACATGTGTGCTCAGTGCCACAATATTGAGTACAAGGTTCCATAACCGCCCATTTCTGACAGCAAACGTCTTCTAATGACACAAAGAGCGGTTTGCCGTCAGAAGGCGTCCAACGTTCTTCATCTTGCCGACGGAGGAGCTTAGAACTCCGTCGGTTTTCTCATATAAAAACAAGCACCTTTAGGCAGAGAGATATGAACGCTTTCATTGAAGCTACGAAGTGGCCGATGGGGTTTGAACCAGACGACACGACGTCACTTCTTCAGTGCACGATCGTCAATGAACGAACCTCCGTCGGAACATCTGTAGGCCAACATGTACATCAAACCGGCCAGTTCGTGGTTGCGCTTTCCGGTCTGGTCGGCCTTGCCTTAGGCAGGAACCGCATTGCCTTTCCGCCGTCCTCCGCAGCTTGGGTGCCGCCCGGCTGCAGACATGAAGGGTTCCTTGGGGAAGGCGCTGTCTCGCTCTATTGCCACATCAATCCGGAATGGGCTGCGATGCTTCCGACTGAGCCCTACCGTCTGCTGCTCTCACCGATGGTGATAGAGATGCTCAAGCATTTTTCGACGCTGCCGAGGCGCTTCCCGATGCACAGTCACGAAGCACGCCTCGCCGGCGTCCTTTTTGAGGAACTCGCTGCCGCGCCGAAACTCCCCATCAGTTTTGTGCTGTTTCCCGACCATCCTGCACTTAAGCGCATTGCGGAATCTATTATTCAATCCCCCCAGCTTGACAGGCCTGTCGCCTCCTGGGCTCAGGAAACCGCTATGAGCGAACGTACGCTCGCAAGGCTTGTCCTCAAAGAAACAGGACTTTCCTTTGGCGCATGGCGGCTGAAGATCGCTATGCTCACCGCCACTCAAAAACTCCTGGCCGGGGAACGCGCTGAAGAAGTTGCCGCATATCTCGGCTACGCCGCTCCGTCGGCTTTTTCAAGTGCGTTTCGGCGCGTTTTCGGCACTTCACCGAGTACTTTCAGGAATGCGGAACTGTCTTTGAGGAAAAATTCACCGCCCAAACACCCAATAACGCTTGATTGATGAGGTCGCTCTGCACTCCTTCGGACTTCGCGGCTCCAGTTTGCTTAAACGATTGAACGCTCGTTTAAATCCGCACATCTCCCCATAACAAACGGCGCGGAAATTTCAATTTATCCGCGCCGTTTGTGCTGCTGAAATGCTTAAGAGCACTCACGTTCTTGGATCACAGGCATGCGGAATCTTCCATGAGAGGAAGAGCCCCGCTGCCGCACCGCCGATCGCCGGCGAAATCCATCCCAAATCAATGTTGGACCACGGGAGATCTGCGCAGAGATTCGACAAAAAGGGCACATTGAGACCGAAAGCTTCCAGCCCGGCAGCCACGGAAACGACACCCGTAAAGAGCATCGAAAGCGGATAAACCCAGCGGTGCAGGTGAAGATTTTTCCAGGCTAGATTGATGAGACCCAACGCGATCAGCACGATGGCGAGCGGATAGATAGCCACCAGCACCGGGATCGAAAACTTCAGAATGAGCGTGAGACCGGCATTGCTGATCACCATGCTGACGACCGCAAATACCACGGCCCAGCCGCGGTATCCGAGCTTGGGAAAGAGTCCGGAGAAATAGTCCGAGCAGCAGGCAATCAACCCCACGCAGGTATTGAAGCATGCAATGAAGAAGACGAGCCCAAGGAGCACCTGTCCCGCCGTGCCAAAAAGTTTGTCAGCGACAGCCGTGAGCGTTTGAGCACCGTTTTCCATCCCGGTGAATGCGCCGCCCGCTTCTGCGCCGATCTGCGTGAGCGCACCGTAGACCACAAAGAAAACGGCCGCGGCAATGCAGCCGGCAAAAACCGTTTCCTTCACGACGGCGCCTTCGCTCTTAATGCCCATCGCACGAATGTTCATCGCAATGATGAGACCGAAATTCAGAGCCGCGAGCGTATCCATCGTCTGATAGCCGTCGATGAAGCCGTGCGCAAGCGCTGCGCCCGCATAAGCAGCTGCGGGCGCACCGGCTTCACCAATGGGATTGACAAAGGCGCCGAGCCAGAGCACGCAGATGAGCGTAATGAGCGTGGGACAGAGAAATTTGCCCAGACGGCTCGTCAGTTTTTCAGGGTTCAGGGCTACCAAAAAAGCCGCCAGAAAGAAAAGGACTGAATAGGCAAGCTGAGAAAAGCCCAGCGCCGTCCAGCCTAAGAGCGGGGCTTCGAGCAGCCCGTTCTCGGCGAGAAGCGGCCGCACCACCATCTCGAACGAGGTGCTCGCCGTACGCGGAATCGCCAGGCAAGGGCCGATCGAGAGATAGATGAGGAACATGAAGATGAAGGCAAAGACCGGATGCACTCGGGCGCCGAGGTTCTTTAAGCCCCCGGATTCCGCTACGGCCATCACACCGAGAATCGGGAAGCCGACAGCGGTAATGAGAAAGCCGATGAAGGCCGAGAGCGACTCTGTTCCGGCCTGCACGCCGAGCCAGGGCGGAAAAATAAGGTTGCCTGCGCCAAAAAACATCGCAAAAAGCGTGAGGCCCACCAAACTTCGCTGCCTGAGCGTTAATGCCTGCATTTCTGAAATTCCTCCTCCTCAGGAAAAGGCTCTAAGGCTAGCACACGCCATTCCTCGCAACGCTCTCGTTTCTAGGGATTCTCTGTTCAACATTCCATTGACCACCGCCTTGTGCATAATGGAGTTCTCTCTATTTTCCGCTTCAGCAGTCTTTCCGGGCGCTTTGCCGCACCCCGTATTCATCATGACTTCTCTCGGCCCGATCTTTGCCGACGACCTTGCCCGCGTAAAGCCGGGTGATCGGCTTCGCCTTACGATTTCCGCTCAAACCAGCGATGCTGCCGCCTTGGCTCAGGCTGCGCTTGAAGCACGCGCTCGAGGCGAACGAGTTCTGGTGGTCTGCGCCGACCCGGCCGACGTGCCGCGTCTCGCACAGGAGATGCCGTGGTTTGAGCCGAAGCTGGATGTTCGGCCGCTGCCGGATTGGGAAACGCTCCCCTACGACGTGCTTTCGCCGCAGGAAGAATTAGTCTCTGAACGCCTTGAAGCCCTTTATCGGCTGACCGCGCCGACGGGCGGCGCAGACGTGCTGCTCACCTCTGCCGTAACGGCCTCTCAGCGGCTTTCACCTGTTTCTTATATCGGCGCCAATACGTTTTTCTTTCATCAGGGCGAACAAATCTCCTTGACGACGCTGCAAAAGCGCCTTGCCGCCGCGGGCTACGCCAATGTGAAGCAAGTGCTCGCCGCCGGTGAATTTGCCGTTCGCGGCAGCATCGTCGACGTCTTCCCCATGGGGTCTGAACGTCCCTTCCGGCTGGATTTCTTTGATGACGAAATCGAATCCATCCGTTGGTTCGATGTGGATACGCAGCGCTCGATGGAGTCTGCCGAGGAAATCCGACTCCTTCCCGGCCACGAATTCCCGGTTGACCCGGAGGCGCTCCTCGCCTTCCGTCAGCGCTGGCGCAGAGAGTTTGCAGGCGACCCAAAAAAGAGCATCGTTTACTGCGACATTGAAAAGGAAATTCTCCCGCCGGGGATCGAATACTATCTCCCGCTCTTTTTTGACGAAACGGCTGCGCTCACGGACTATCTTCCTCCTAATGCACGGGTATTTCTCTTGGGCGACATTGAAGCTGCGCTGCAGGCATTCGGGCGCGACATGGCCTCGCGCTACAAAGTGCTCGCGGCCGATCCGCAGCGTCCGGCACTTGCGCCCGAGCGCATTTGGCTCAAACCCGAAGAATTCTTCAAGTCGCTCGCGAACTTTGCGCGCTTCACGGTCGAGAAAAAAGAGAACGCCGAGGATCTGAAACGCTTGAGCGGCATTGAGGTTGACCGCAAGAGCCAGAATCCAGTCGGGAAACTCTTGGAGCGTACGTGCGAATCGGCAATGAAGGGAGTGCGCACATTGATCGCAGCGCCCTCCGCCGGCCGTATGGAAACCATGTCTCAGCTCCTGCGCACGGGCGGCCTGAGCGTAGAAGAATTCCCCGATTGGCAGACCTTCCTCGAAGCTGATTCATCACTTAGCATCGCCGCCGCACCGCTCTTTTCCGGCGCCGTTTTCCATCATCCGGAAATCGTTATTCTCTCCGAAGCGGAGCTTTATGCCGCCAGTCCCCGCCGCCATCGTCTGCGCCGCGTGAAGCACGCGACGACCTTGGAGATGATGGTACGCGACGTCGCCGAACTCAAACCCGGCGACGCTGTCGTCCATGCCGACCACGGCATCGGGCGCTATCAGGGCCTCGTGCATATGGAGACGCCGGACGGCGACGCGGAATTTTTAGAGATCACCTATAAGAACGACGCCAAGCTTTTCGTGCCCATTACCAATCTGCAGCTCATCTCGCGCTATGCAGGCGCCGATCCGGAGCATGCGCCGCTCCATCAATTGGGGCGCGGCGATTGGGAAAAGGCCAAGCGCAAGGCCGCGCAGGAAGTTCGTGATACGGCGGCCGAGCTCTTAAATCTGTATGCCATTCGCCGCACGCGCGAAGGCATCCGCTTCAAGATCGATCCGGCAGACTATCAAGCCTTTCGCGAAGGCTTCGCTTTTGATGAAACCCCCGATCAGTCCACGGCCATCAATGCGGTGGTCGACGACATGACTTCCGGGAAGTCGATGGACCGGCTGGTCTGCGGTGATGTGGGCTTTGGCAAAACTGAAGTCGCACTTCGCGCCGCCTTTATCGCCGCCATGTCGGGGCGTCAGGTGGCGGTTCTCTGTCCGACCACCCTTTTGGCCGAGCAGCACGCCGCCACGTTCCGCGACCGCTTCCGTGCCTGGCCGGTGACGGTTGCCGAGCTCTCACGCTTTCGCACCGGGAAAGAATCGGCCAAAGTACTCGCGGGCTTAGCCGACGGCACGGTCGACATCGTGATCGGCACGCATAAACTTCTTTCCGACAAAGCACAGTTCAAAAATCTGGGGCTCGTCGTCATTGATGAGGAGCACCGCTTCGGCGTGCGCCAAAAGGAAGTGCTCCGCAAAATCCGCGCTGAAGTCGATGTACTCACGCTGACGGCGACGCCGATTCCCCGCACGCTTTCGATGAGTCTTGAAGGCATCCGCGACTTCTCCGTCATTGCCACCGCTCCCGAACGCCGCCTCGCCGTGAAGACTTTTGTGACGAGCGAACAGGACGGAACGATCCGTGAAGCAGTGCTTCGCGAATTAAAGCGCGGCGGACAGGTCTACTACCTGCATAACGAAGTGAACACCATCGAAAACACCCGTGCCCGGCTCGAAACGCTTGTGCCCGAAGCCCGCATTGCCGTTGCCCACGGGCAAATGCGCGAACGCGAGCTTGAGCACGTGATGCGCGACTTCTACCAGCAGCGCTTTAACGTGCTCTTATGCTCCACGATTATTGAAACCGGCATTGATGTGCCGTCGGCCAATACGATCATCATTGAGCGTGCTGACAAATTCGGTCTCGCGCAGCTCCATCAGCTGCGCGGTCGTGTCGGTCGATCGCACCATCAGGCGTATGCCTATCTGCTCACGCCGCCCGACGGGGCCTTTACGAAGGATGCCCAAAAGCGTCTCGATGCCATTCAAGCCCTTGAAGATTTGGGTTCAGGTTTTTACCTCGCCATGCACGACTTGGAAATCCGCGGCGCCGGCGAAGTGCTCGGCGAACATCAAAGCGGCGAAATCGCCGAAGTGGGCTACGACCTCTATAACCGCATGCTCATGCAGGCCGTGAAGGCCTTAAAGCGCGGCGAAACACCGCAGGCGGGCGATCCGCTGCAGCTCTCGACGGATATCAATCTTCACGCCCCGGCGCTACTCCCCTCGGCCG
>OBKR01002422.1_pt1 | contig 13719 bp, 12 predicted proteins | sample 1518991 | NCBI WGS metagenome assembly OBKR01 (sample SAMEA2452117, study PRJEB22498) | human gut metagenome | biome: human feces; feature: human gut; material: feces | place: Australia | collected 2012
CAGCAATCGCTTTCAAAAGGAAGCCGTATTTACGAATGGTTCGACGGAAACGTGAACGACCTCATCATTCACGCAAAATACAACCTCATCTACAATGCTTCCTTGCTCGTAAAAGAAGGTATGGGCTACGCGATCGGGCTGAACAACCTCATCAATACGACGGGCGAAAGCGAACTCTGTTTCCGGCCTCTTTACCCGCCGGTGAACGCCCGTCTCGATCTCGTGTGGAAAAAGTATTCCGTCTTTTCAAAACCCGCGCAGATCTTTCTTGATAAACTTAACGAAATCGTACGCACACAAAGCAATTCTCCCGAAAATCTCTGACATTCGGAAAGATTCCGTCAGAAATGCGTTCCCTTCCGGCTTTTACGTCCAGACGATCCTGAAAGCGTATCAGACGAATCAACCGCTCCAAGAAATTCAGAATTTTCTGACCCGAAAAAAAAGCTTTGACAGGGATCCGGACTATAAACCCATCAAAAAACTGTTCCGCGGGCAACAGCTTCAGGAATTTTTCCGTTATCTCGACAAGCAGAAGATTTCGCCGAGACTGTATCTCGATTATTTACGCGCCTGCGAGCATTTACAGCTCGATATGTCCCTGCCGCAGAACAGGCTACCGCACGATTTCATGCGCTGGCACGATATCCGCACAGACCAGTACGCGACGGCAAAGGCCGAAGCGGACAAAAAGGAGAAACGGGAACTCTATGAAAAATTTGCCGCCGTCGCCAAAAAATACCTGACATTACAGTACGATAAACGCGGCTCATTCCTCTGCATAATCGCCCGTTCCCCCGCCGACCTTATCCGGGAGGGCGAAGTTCTTCACCACTGCGTGGGGCGGATGAATTACGACCGGCGGTTTATCCGCGAGGAATCGCTTATCTTTTTCATACGCTCGAGAGAACGGCCGGGTACGCCGCTCGTCACGCTCGAATACTCTCTGAGCTCCTGCAAAGTGTTGCAATGCTACGGCGAATACGATCATAAACCCGGCGACGACGTTTTGCACTACGTCCACAAGATCTGGCTGCCGTATGCCAACCGGGCACTCAAAAAACTTTCCGCTTGAAGGAGGATGACAATCATGGCAAACTATTTTCGCATCACCGCTTATCACCCCGACAAAAACATCTGCGCCGTCTTTGACAGCAACGGACGGTTTGAAAAGCTTTGGCAATTTTCCGCGTATCTCGTCCGGAAAGGCTTCAGAATCGCCGAAGTCGGCGCGGACGGTCAATTTCACGCCGGAAAGCTTCCGAAGGTGTCCGCGAGCGAAAAACTCATCGTGCGCGCCTGCGCAAAAGGCGAACCGAAAAAGGGCAGCCGTACCGTGACGGTAAGCGGGAAATATTATACCCCGCTCGGATAAAACCTTTTTCCGGACAATTATCCGACGGCCTGCGTTTGCCCCTCTTCTATTCGCCTTTCCTGTTCCCTGGCGCATTCTTCCGTTTTTTCTCAACAGATTACGGAAATGCTGCATTTCACGGCATACCGGCCGGGTTCCCGCAAAGGCGGCAGTCCTGAACTGCCGCCCTTGCGACCTACCTCTCAATAGTTTTCCTTTCTCACTTCAAAATACGCCCGCAGGTGTTTGCAGACGGGCATTTGGTAAGTCCTGTCCATACACACGCATGCCTTTCGTTCGTGTAATACAATTATAATCATTGACTTATGCCGAAAATTTTGCTATAATCAGGTTATATTCAGCGAGGATAAGCCATGGAATTAAAAGATTATCTGCCCGTTTGGAACAAATTAACGGAAAAGGAAAAGCTGGCACTTGAAAATTCCGTTGTCCGCAAAAAACTGAAAAAAGGCACGGTCATCCACAACGGAACGCAAGATTGTAACGGGCTGTTCATTATTATAAGCGGAGAAATAAGAGTTTACACCATATCGGACGGCGGCAGAGAGATCACCGTTTACCGCCTTTTCGACAGGGACATTTGTCTGTTTTCCGCCTCCTGCATGCTGAACAGCATTCAATTTGAACTGACAATCGAAACTCAAAAAGAAACGGATGTCTTTGTCCTTCCCGCCGAAATCTATAAAAAAATCATGGCGGAATCCGCTCCGCTCGCCAACTTCACCAACGAAATCCTGTCCAGCCGTTTCACCGAAGTGATGTGGCTGCTCGATCAGATTCTCTGGAAGAGCTTCGACAAACGCCTCGCCGGATTTTTATTGGAAGAAAGCGCTATTCAAGGCACCGAAACGCTGAAAATCACGCACGAAGAAATCGGAAATCATCTGGGAAACCCGCGGGAAGTCGTAACGCGGATGCTGAAATACTTCTCAGACGAAGGCATGGTCGAGCTGGCCCGAGGGACGATAAAATTGACCGATATAAAAAAACTTCAAAATATATAAATGCAAATCGCCGTTCGGGACAAAACCCGAACGGCGGTGTTTTTTATTGCCTTTTTCTGTCCGTCGACTTTCCCGTCGGCGAGACTCCTTCGGCTCTGTCCGGACAAGAGACAAAGCTCCCGCCCGAATCAAACTCTTTTAAGGCCTTAAGTACAAGGGTTCCGGGTGACCATGCAATTTGCCTTGCGCGCCTGCGCCCGATGTTGTCATTTCACGGTTTCCCCGCGATAGGACAGGATTCCGCCGATGTCATTGACGTTCGTATATCCCATTTTTTTCAGGAGCCTCGCGGCATGCGCACTTCTCACTCCGCTGTGGCAATACACAAAAAGCGCGGCGTCTTTTTTCGGAAGCCTTTCCCCTGCCCTGTCGATTGCCTGCACGGGGATATTGACGCTGTTTTCGATATGCCCTTCCGAATATTCCTCGGGCGTTCTCACGTCCAGGAGAACGGCTCCTTCCGTTTTCCGGTATTCTTCAATCCCCTGATTGATATTTTTAGGTCTGAAAAAATCGAAAAATCCCATATTGAATCCTCATTTGTCCACGCCGGTACACACTCGTACCGGCTTTCATTGATTTTCAATGCTTTTCGCAAACATTCACAAGCGCTTACAGAAGCCCGAGAATCTGCGCTTTGGGGCGGGCGCCGACGGCCTGACCGGTGATCTTGCCGCCCTTCATGACGACGAGTGTGGGAATGCTCATAATCCCGAACTGAGCCGCAAGCTCGCCTTCTTCATCGACGTTCACTTTGCCGACTTTGATATCCTTGCGCTCGTCGGCGATTTCTTCCAGGACGGGAGCGACCATGCGGCAAGGGCCGCACCAGCTCGCCCAGAAATCCAGAAGCACGGGCTTTTCCGAGTTGACGACTTCATTTATAAAATTCTCTTTCGTAATTCTGATTGCAGACATTTTCAGTGTCCTCCTTTTGTTTTCTGATTATATTATACCCCGATTTTGCAATCGGTTCTGTGACAAAATCACCTTCCGACGGAAAAAAACGGCCCGTTGCCGGAAGCAGGAATAATTTTTATTAAAACAACCAAGTCCGGCACAATATCTTCACTTGCTTTTCGGTTTTTATCCGAACTCTGAGGCTTCTTTCACTTCGGAAAAAATCAAAAAACACTTTGATCAAAGAAGTCCCGGAACGGCTGTTTCTCCGTTCCGGGACTTCTTCCGAAATCTTTCACTGTCTCTCACTTTTTGCAGGCAAAAAAATTCAGCAATAACATACAATTTCATGTACACCGTCTTGGAACAGCGGAATTTTATCTCCTTTCAGAGGAAGCCCGTCCGCAAGCAACGCAAAATGACCGGAGCGGACATAACGAATCCGATAAGTTGCCCCTCGGAAAGCTCTTACCGCCGACACTTCCTTCCATTCCGCAGGAAGACAGGGCCTGACGATCAACCCGTCAAAATCCGCCTGGATTCCCAGCATGTATTGAGTGATCGCCCGGTACATCCATCCGGCAGAACCCGTAATCCATCCCTGCGGCGCAAATCCCTTTTTGGCCGGGGCCGAAGGGCCGAAATACATATTGCAGATCGCATACGGCTCCACGCCGGATTCCGGATTGAGAGGGTTGTCAAATCGTATCATCTTCAACGTTTCCCAAGCCGCCTCCCCTCTTCCGATACAGCAGTCTGCAACGACTTTGAACATAACGCCGTGATTATAGACGGAGCCGTTCTCATAAACGCCTTTTGAAAAATAAGTCAGCCGCCCCAAATGATCGTCCGGCGTTTCATACGGCGGATCGTTCTGCAAATATCCGTAAGGACATTTCAACCGCCGCTCCACCGTATCCATCAAGGCCCGTTTTTCTTCAAGCGACAGAATGTCCGTCATTACCGCCCAAGTCTGCACATTGAGAAATATTTTTCCTTCACGATTTTCCTCGGCACCGACTTTTTCATCCCAATCGTTATATCCGTAAATAAAATGGTCCCCATCCCAGCCAAAACGCCGGATTGCCCCTTTCAGCCGCTCAATCTTCAAAGGCAGATCGGACAAATCGCAATTTTCCCGATCGGCCTGTTCCACTATTTCCAGATATTCTTCCGCCGCCTTTACAGTGGCAATTGACAGCCATACGCTCTCGCCTTTCCCTTGCATGCCGCAATTATCGAGGGAATCGTTCCAATCTCCACCGCCCCAAAGCCCCAAGCCGCGCCGGCCCTGATGGGAAAACAAATAATCGATTCCCCGTTTCATGTGACAAAACACGCTCTCTTTGCGTTCATCGTCATAGTAGGGAATCTCCTCTTTCAGAAAAGAAAAATCTCCCGTCTCTTTCAGATATGCCCCCACGGCCATCGGAATCCAAACCGGCATATCCTGATAGGGATAATCCAGAATCGGATCAAACATTCGGATGGCGTTACCGCTGATAAACTGATATTGCAGGGCGTTCAGAAGCCGTTCCCGGACGGCACACGCTTCCAGCGAAACAAATCCCGACAGATCCTGCAACACGTCCCGAAATCCCTTTCCGTACACTCTTCCCCACGTCTTCCCGAGCGCCATTTGCCTTTTCAGCCAAACGTTTATCATCCTGTTGAGATAGCTGTCCGGAAGAGAAACCGATAATCTGTCCGCGTAAGCGTTCGCAATTTCCCTTTGCGCCAGCATTTCCCGTTCAAATGCCTGACGATCAGCATACTTTCCGGCCAGGCGGGCGCATTCATCCAGCGACCGCGCCGTTCCCGCGGCAAGATAAACGCTTTTTTCCTCTCCCGGGGGCAACTCGATGTCAAATTGCAAGACGGCCGCATATCGGGGCTCAAACACCGTCTGTTTTGCCGAAAGCCGATCCGCCGACAAGCCTTCCGGATTCTGCAACGTTCCGTATCGGCCGAAAAACGCATCCGCCGTCAGTTCATAAGCATCGGCGGATTGATCTGCCGCATAAAACACATCGGTATAGGGATTGTTCTGACGAAAAGCTCGATAGGTGTAATAAATCCCCCGCAAATCCTCCCGGAATTCGGCCCGACCGCAGGCGTCGACGCCCGTCAGATTGACAAACGGCTGCACATAGGCATACAAGCTGAGCCTCCGTACCTCTTCACCGTCGTTGCGCAGCAAAATCCGGTGCATTTCCACAAAATCTTCTTTCGGCACCAGCAAGGTAAAGCTTGCCGAAATTCCCGTACAGGCGCTTTCCGTACAATGATATCCTTGCCCGATTCTGGCCCGAAACACATCGAACGGCTTTCCGGCGAAATTGCGGTTTATATCAAAAAACTCCCCGCTGTCCCGGTCCTTGACATAGATCACCCGCTCTCCGCAAACGACCGTCCGGAATTGCTTATCGATACAGGCCTTTGACGGTCCCATTCCGAACTGATCTAGTTCCAGCAGCATCGATTCGTTCCACAAAAAATTTTTCAACGGGCGGAGCGGAAACATATCCTCCAGCACATATTCCCGCCTGTCGTCGTCAAAATACCCCTTTGCCGGCATTCGCTCATTCTCCTTCCCGCAAACGGACAAACTGTGTACTGCCACTGTTCAGCCGGCTTTTCTCTGCGCAAAAAGCCATAAGATGACTTTCCAGCGACACGTCCAGATAAGTGATTCCCTCACACGGACGGCCGTTCATGGCGTTCCAGATCTGCAACATCATATAATAATCCCCGCCGCAATGTCCTCCGACCGACGCCTCGTTGTTCACATCCACGCGATACGCTTTCCCGCCCAACGGGCGCACTTCGAGAAAATTGTCTTCCATCACGCCGACAATCTCAGCTTTGGTCCCGTATATTTTGATGTCCCGGTAAATTTCCCCGGAAAATGCCGTCATGGTATGCACCGCCGTCTTTCCCTTTTCAAACAGCAACACCGTGGACTGATGATCCACTACGTCGTTGTCGCATCGGTAGACGCAACGATCATACGGAGAATACTTAAGATCGCGCAGAATATTTTGCTCTGTCAGTTCCCCTTTCGTAAAATAACCGGCCGGCCATATGTACCTCGTATATAATTTCTGCGCATTATAAATGCATTCCTCCGACCGCGGGCAATCACTGCAAAATTGCGTCGATCCCTCGGGCGCGTTTTCCTTCCGGAAATAGCTTAAACTCCCGTAAGAATTGACGGAAACGCATTTTTCGCCGATGAGATAACGAAGAATGTCCATATCGTGACAGCATTTTGCCAGGATCATCGGACTGGATTCCACGCTGTTTCTCCACGGACCGCGCACATAGCTGTGCGCCTGGTGATAATACCCGACGTTTTCGCTGGCATGAATGTTGACGATTTCTCCGGGCACGCCCTCATCGATGAGACGGCGTATTGCAGAATAGAAGGGCGTATACCGGAGCACATGACAGACATACACTTTTCGTCCGTTGCGTTCCGCACTCCGATAAATATCGAGGCAATCCCCCTCGGTGACGGCAACCGGCTTCTCCAACAAAAGATCATATCCCCGTTCCAACGCGTACAGGGCATGTTCCTTATGCTGTCTGTCCTGCGTCGCAATCGCCACGAGGTCAAATTTTTCTCCCGAAGAGAGCATTTCACGATAGTCGGCATAAACCTTGGTTCCAAAATTGTCTTCCGCATCCTTCCTTCGGTCGGCATCAGTTTCCGCCACGGCTACAAGTTGAAATTTTTCGGGATAACGACGGGCAAATTCGCCATAGATATGTCCCCGGCCGCCAAATCCGACAATCGCCAGTCGTTTTCTTTCCGCACTATTTTTCATATTCATGTTCTCCGTCACTCCAACGTGATTTTAATCCTGATCTGCTCACCGGTATGCCCCTGGTTGGATTCCGCTTCCAGCACCAGATAATAAACCCCTTTCGCCTCAAACGCATGAGAATAACTTTCGGAAAACGCCTCGCCGAGCATATTCAAATATCCGGGCTCCTCATTTTCCCTCGTGAGGTACAGATTGTAATGCCATAAATCGCCCGCAGATTTATCCCAGCTGAGCGTGACAGTCCCGTCCGAATACGTCGCCTGTACATTCTGCGGCGCCGAGGGAACTGCATTGCCGAGCTTTTCATATGTAGCGCCCGTGTCCCTGTTTTTCCAGGAATCGAACCCCGAGCCGTCATAGGCCACCGCGCCCTCATTGATTTTGTCCTGCGGCGTAGTGTCGAACGCCATAAACCGGGACGTATCCGCTTTATAGTATTTGTTTCCAGCAAATTTATACCAGGAGACCGCGCTGCTGATCTGCACCCATAAGTCATTGGTAGACGTTTCGGAGACCAGGCGATTATTCACAAAAACATTCCCCGCCCACAACGACGAATCTCCACCCAGTTCGTTGGCGTTAAAATGGCTCTTTCCTTCTTGATCGCTGATGATCAGGTTGTCGCTGACCGTCAGATTGGTCACCGCGTGCATGTTTTCCGCCACCGCCTCGTACCGCGTCGTAAAGTCGGAAACGTGAATCTGTCCGTGCTGGTTTCCTTCGCATTGGTTGTTTTCTATGCGATTATTGCGGATAAAACAATTCTGATTGGCCATAGTGCCTACGCCGCTGCCTACGCAATCATACACCCAGTTGTACTGTACATTAACGCGATTGGTATTCCAGTCAATATCGATTCCCATGCCGTCGAACGGCTGACAGGCATTGGAAACATTATACACGATATTATACATGATGTCGGTATCTTCGCATCCCAGCGCCATAATACCAGTCTGACCTATCGACAGAAAAGGTTTGTCGAAAATGGCCGCATCATGTACGAGATTACGGTTCATTTCCGAATCGTGACAACACTCCTCGTAAAGGGCTATCTGCCCGATATCATAAATTGTGTTTTCGTTGATATAAACATTGGAATATACTTTCGGACTGGCATTCATCTTATTGATATCGGTCAGCCATCCGTCCACATAAATACCGGCAAGGCCGAGAGAATGGACTTCGTTGTGCTTGATATGTACCTGGCTGAGCACATCGGAAACGTCCTGAGAAAGAGGGAACGAGGAGGTGATCCGTATCCCGCTGGTGGCCGTATTATAAGCGCCGGAGATTTTGTTGTTTATAATGTAAATATTCTGATACCCTTCGTTTTTCGTGTAACTTCCGACAATCCCTATTGCCGAACCGGAAATAGCTTCGGAAACCCGTTCGTCTCCCACCACAATAATTTCCAGATCGCGTATAACGAGGTTTTCAACATTGGAAAAGACTATTCCGTTCATTTTTTGCGCCACGATTTTCGGCCTTTCTTCGCCGTCACCGTAAGCGCAGACAGTGATCGGGTTATTTTCTTCCCCCGATGCATCGATCGTTAGCGTCGCCCCGGCAAAGGTTTCTCCTCGTTTGAAGCAGATACTGTCACCCGCCCCCAGATCCAGCGAGTTAACTTTTTTGATCGTCCGGATCGGCGTTTCTTCCGTTAGACCATCGTTGTTGTCATCTCCTTTCGCTGAAACGTAATATACCGTTCCCGTCCCCACTCCGGGATAATCTTCCGATTTTTCCGAAAGTCCGGAAGCAAAGGAAAATTCGTAAAAAGTCTTTTCCGAAGCCGATTGGCCGTCTGCGTTTCCCCCGCACGCTCCTGCACCGAGAAATAATCCGGCCGTAAGTGCAATCGCAAAAAATTTTCTCGTTTTCATACCGCTTTTCTCCCGATTATTTCATAATGGCATCAGCCGCACGATTTTTCGCCTCGATGAAATCGCCGCCACGCTCTTCCCAATACTGCAAAAGTGAGTTCCAAAGATTTTCCCTTACCTCGTCGGCATTGTTCCGAATCGTCGCCACGATATTTTTACACACGGTGGATACCCGGTCTTTGAGTTCTGCTTCCAACGTGATGTAGTCGTTGGAAACACGGACAAAATATAATTCGTCCACAATGAGATACTCCGTCTTCCATGCCGTCTGAATCTGTTGCGCCTCTTCTACATAAGAACGGGGGAAATTGGTATATTGAGACTCCCAGGAAACAATTCCTTTAATCCGATAAGCGGCAGGCGCCACCGAATCGCTTTTCAGAAGATATTGATTGCCGGCATTATCCAAAGGCAACAGACTCTTTTTCTCACCGTTTTCATCCGTTTCCCAGTGTTCGCCTTCCAACCCCCAGGTCAGAACGGTATCCCCTTCTTCCGTAAAAATCCAGTTCATCAATTCGAGAATCTTACGCTTTTTGGTTTCAGAAATATCATTATTGATCGCGAGATAGCCGTAATTGTTCACGGACCCCTGCATGCGCTTCACCCCATCGATTCCCGTCACGACCGGCATTCCGCGCACGACATCCCCCATCGTCTGGCTGCCTGCCACTTTTCCGAGAAACTGCGTCATCATTTCCAGCGTGCCCTCCGGAACGGTAGGAATCGCATTATATGTGATGATCCCGGTTTTTCCGCTGCAAAAATCACTTTTTGCCATTTCATAGGTAGTGGTCGTATTGTAATTGGAATTGATAAATCCCCGATCGTACATATCGGCGATCCACATCACTGCCTGTTTTGCTCGATCGGAAAGAATTTCCGGTTCCCAGCGCCCTGTCGCCTCGTTATATTCCCAACCTTCCGACTGGACGTTAAACATATTCAGAAGTGGATACCACCAATAAATCCCGTCGTCTTTATTGAGGCCGTAGCCGATTGTGTCGTCCTTCCCGTTTCCGTCCGGATCCCCATAAGTAAATCCTTCGCAAAGATCATAAAAGTTCTGATAATTGAAACCGGGATTTTCCGGATCGACCAGTTCTCTGCCGCTCGAAGGTTTCCAGTTCTTATTTACCAATGCCTGATACCAGTCCCGGCGATAATACATTGCCATTTCCACACTCAGAGCCCCGGACTCTGCATTGCTGTGCAACACGATCGGAAAGCTGTAATAATCTCCTCCCAAAAAATTTTTCACGACTTTTTCGCTTCCCAAAGCCGTAAAATTCGCCTTCAACGCCGGATAATCTTCCAGATAATCGGAGTAATTGAAAAGATATTTTTCTTCCAGCCACTTGGAATACGACGGTTCGTTCAGGAAATGAATGAACATATCCGGCACGTCACCGCCGTTAATCAACTGATTCAGAAGCGTGGGCGCAGAACTGACCGTAGTCGTGGTCGTCTTGAATTTTATCTGAAATTTATTCTCCACATAATCGAGAATCTTTTTGGAATCCGGCGTCAACCCCTGCATGGAATCGAGACCGTGACCGAAAAAGTCGATGACGAGCTTTCCGTCCTCGTATTCATCCTTCAACGAATCCTCATAACTCCCCGCGCAGCCGGCAAAAGAAAGAAATGCGGATGCCGCAAGAGCCAAAGAAAAAATTTTATTTTTCAATCCTTTCATAATGTACTCCCGATAAAGTTATCTGTTTTATAATAAACAATCTTTTATTATTTTTTCTGCGTAACGCCGACCGAGGAACAGCGATATTCATCGGTGACAATCGATTCGCCGAACACGGCTTTATGCGCCGCCTGCTGTAAAATTTCCGCCGCCTCCAGCGTATTTACCCCGCAAACATAATTTACCCCCACCGGTGATTTCCCGTATACAGTCGCATAATGGCACAACGCCGCAAGATAACTGCCCGCCGGCGAAGGATGACTGTAATCGGAATTGTAGAGATTGATTTCCGGATGATTTTGCGCCACATCGAAAAAGGCGCTGCCGACCGGCGACAAGAACATTCCACATTCCTCGGCAATCGCTTCATAGGAGGCGGCAAGCTTCATCGTCATGGATTCGTGAGTAAGCCCGTACGCTCCCAATTCCGCCGATCCCGCTTTTCTTGCCCAGGTCTGATATAATATCCCCTTTGCTCCGTTTGCCGTCACTTTCTCGTCCAATACCCGGACCGCATCGTAAAAAGAGGCGGGAGAGGTTGCGGGCGTAAGGCTTTGTTCCTGTAAAAAGACCGCATCGTATTTTTGCGTTTTCAGCAAGTTGTCCACACGCGCGCCGAAGCTGTTCGTAACGTCTGCCATTTGCTGCAACGTATATCCCCCCTGCGTCACGGACGCCGTCTCCAACTCATAGCCCTCGCCTTTCGCCACGGCGTAAAAAATATCCCAAAGGTTATTGAAGTATGTATAACTATTTCCGATAAACAAAACTCTGTATACCGGCTTTTCCGTCTCCTCTGCCTCCAAAATTCCCGTATAACCGTCCTTATACGAATCGTTGCACGAGCAAGTATGCAACATATATCCCTGTTTTTCTTTCGTGGGCTCGACAAAAACCTGCGTATAACTGTGGACATGTTCGCCGGAAGAGTTTTGAGACTGCTCATATCCTTCCGAAACGCTCTGAGACGTTTCATTCCCGTCCGAACCGCTCTGAGAGTCTTCGGATTTGCCGCAAGCCCCGCTGAACAACAACATTCCCACCGCTAAAATTGCCATAATTTTTTTACCTGTGCCTTTCTTAGTTTTCATAGTTTTCCTCCTTACAAAAAGAAAAAATTTTTATAATTCCGGCTTTATCGCCAAACGGCTTTCATTCCTTGATCGATCCGATCAAAACCCCCGTCACAAAATATTTCTGCAAAAAAGGATATACGCACATAATCGGAAAGACTGTGATGACGATCGCCGCATATTGGATGCTGCGGCCGACGACCACCGCGCCGTCCGGAGTCGAAGCGCTGGTTCCTTTGCTGAGTTCGATAATCACCTGCAAAGCATACGCGAGCGGACGTTTGGATTTTGTGGTGATAAACAGCATCGCGGTATACCAGTTGTTCCACAGCCCCACGGCAATAAACAGGGCTATCGTGGCCAGAATCGCTTTGGACAGCGGCAGGACTATGTTCAGAAAGATACGCATGTGCCCTGCCCCGTCGATAATCGCCGCCGATTCCAGATCCTGAGGCAGCCCGACGAAATAAGAACGCATCACCAGCATGTTGAATATGCTCATATACGCCGGGATATACATGACCTCCACGGTATCCCGAAGCCCGAGATTTCGTATGATCAGATAATAAGGAATCATGCCCCCCGAAAAATACATCGTAAAGAGAAAATAAGCAAGAAATATCTTTTTCCCCGGCAATCTTTTTCTGGAGAGCGCATACGCCGTAAGCGTCGTGACGATCAACTGGTAAACAGTTCCCACCACCGTCAGATACACAGAATTGACAACCGCCCGTCCGAAATCATAAAGCTGGTTGGTGAACACGGTTTTGTATCCGTCCAGCTGGAAGGACTCCGGCCAAAGCGCCAACGGATGAAACATGATGTCTTTGTCCGTCATAAACGATTTGATAAAGACATTCCAGAAAGGAAACACAATAGAACAGACAAAAAGAAATAAAAAGACTGCAGTAAATGCTTTGAGCATCCCGTCTCCGAAAGACGGCTTCATTTTTGTTTTCATATCAGTATAAGGGTTCTCCGCCCATAATTTTGATAAGCCAATTGGCGATGATCAAAAGAAAGATATTGATGACGTTGGCAATCAGCCCCACCGCCGTTCCCATCTCAAAATATCCCTCTCCGATTCCGAAACGATAGGAGAATGTGTCAAGAACGTCCGCCACATCATGGACCTGCTCGTTATACAGATTATAAATCTGGTCGAAGCCGCCGCTGACCAATCCGCCCACCCGAAGAATCAGCATGACGGAAATCGTCGGCATCAGAAGCGGAAGCGTAATTGAGATAAACATCCGCAAATCGGACGCTCCGTCTACCTTGGCCGCCTCGTAATACTCGCCGGAAATAGATGTGAGCGCCGCCAGATAAATAATGGCGCCCCACCCCGCTTCTTTCCAGATATCCGAAAGCACGAGAATCGTCAAGAAACCGCCGCCGTCTGCGAGAATATCGAATTTTTCCACACCGAAAATTTCCAGTATGCGATAGACCACTCCGTCCTCATCCAGCAAGGAGAACAAAATCCCTGCGACGATCACCCAGGAAACAAAATGCGGCAGGTACAAAATGGTCTGCACCGGGCGCTTTATGTAAGGGCTGCGGATCGAATTGATCATTACCGCCAGCACAATCGGTATCGGAAAGGCAAAAACCAGTTTCAGAAGGTTAATCACAATGGTGTTTTTAAACGCAACTTTGAATTGCGGAATATCGAAAAGAGTATAAAAATTCTCCAATCCGCACCAAGGACTTCCCAAGATACCGGAACGTATCGAATAGTCCTTAAACGCCAAAACAACGCCGTACATGGGCAAATAGCTGAAAATAAACGTCAGCACCGTTCCCGGTATCAGCATCATGTAAAAAATCCGGTTCTGAAAAATGTCCCTTTTCATTTTTCTTATTTTTAAAATCATTCCACCTCTCTCCTTCCTCCTAATTGTAACACAATTCCCCAGGGATTCAAATGGATTATTTTCTGTTGTTGGCCCCTTTTC
>OBKR01002434.1_pt1 | contig 13641 bp, 15 predicted proteins | sample 1518991 | NCBI WGS metagenome assembly OBKR01 (sample SAMEA2452117, study PRJEB22498) | human gut metagenome | biome: human feces; feature: human gut; material: feces | place: Australia | collected 2012
GCTATACGATTCCCGCTATTAGGGCTCGTTAGGGACTTGCACCCATTAGAATAAGCTCATGCCGAGCATACAAGACAAGGGCAATTTTCTTCAATTCCTCGTGGCGAATTGTGATCTCGGGTATAGCACTCTCATCAATAGATTGGCAGGGCGTTCGGAATTTCATCGACCAGAAATCATTATAATTAGCGAAATAATAGAAGGCGAGCTATGGAAAAAGTAGAATTTAGAGTTACCGCTGACGGACGGGTCATGTATCGAATTGCTGGGAAGGAAGAAAAGCGATTGACCAAGTTCACGAAGGACATCGTAGAACCGATGACAGCCCTCATTCATGACAGATTCCCAGAATGCTATGCGAGACTGGCCACCATCTACCGAAAAAATGTAACCAAGATGGTTGACAGGTTTGTCAGATGCAACTTCGGCGAAGAAGACCTTCTATCCGATGATGTCGAGCATGATCTTCTGCACTTTGAGGAGGTAAGATGCCCGCTTAGAGGGATATGCGAGGATGAGCGCGTGATCTGTAAGCCCAAAACACTGGTGAACTTGTCAAATGGAGAACGGACGGTCACGAAGCTCTATCTCAATGGCCACAGCCTTGATGACATTGCAGAGCAACTGGGCAAGAGTCAGAGCACCATCAAGACTCAGTTGCTCCGTGCGAAAAAGAAGCTGGGGGTGAAGAGTTGCCGAGACATCATCCGGGTTGTCAGAACGAAGGGTGTGGTTCTATGAGCCATCATTGTGCGAACTGTCCCGAGGGGAGGAATTGTATTAACGGTAAATGGTGCGTGCAGTTAGGAGTCTACGTCCAGTACATGTCATCCGCACCGTGCCAATCTTCTAAAAAAGAATAGTATGAAAGTTAGAGAGATGGAAATCCAGATTGACAAGCTGGGTCTGGAGAAACTGAACGTCAGATTAGGAAAAGGTGGCAGAGTTCACTGGTTTCTGTGTTGCCAAAATGCCGATAATGGCAACCTGGTACTATACGATGGTCATGGCCATGCATATACGTTGCCATTATCAGCATTTTGGCCGTCAGAAGTATGGAAAGTGTCGGTGTCGGACATATCGATAGAGACACCGTTCGGTGAAGACGATGGCGTGTTGGTGGATGGGGTATTGGCTAGGAGATCACCAAGACTGGACCTGACGGATTACTCAGAATAATCTATGTATTTCCCATGTAAATTTTCAATTCCTATTTTTGCATCAAAAACAGATCATGATTAAAGCTGAAGACATTCTCAACGCGACGCACGGTGGATTGGACATCATCCTGGACTGTTACCCGCAGGCGAAGGATTGTGTTAATGCGAAAAAGCACTTCTCTATTCGTGACGAGCGAACCCCGTCCGCGAGCATTCGACAGTATGATTCGCAAAAATATGGCCGTATCTGGCAAGTAACGGACTTCGGAGGCGAAGGCCGCGGAGAGAATGCCATCAGCATCTATATGAACTACAAGGGGATGCGGCAGAATAGTTCAACGAAGCCCTGCTCCAACTGGCCGCTAAATTCGGCGTAACAGACGAGCTGAACCACTCTGTTAACAAGCCGGACATCAGGAAAAGAGCTGCCAGACAGGACGAGCCCGATGGGACTCGCTCGTTCGAGCTCAACGATGCGTTTACCGAGGATGAGCTGCGCATCCTTGGACCTAGGGTGACACAGGAAGATGCGGATGCCCTCCATTGGCACTCTGTGAAATGGATCACGACCGTTAAGAACCGAGAGGTTTTGGTTAAATCTTCCAATTCTCACTACCCTATCTTCATGCGCGAGTGCCTTGTAAAACCAGCCAACGGTGAGGGTGAGGAGGAAAAGTTTTACAAGGTGTACGAGCCGCTTAATTGTGATAAAGGGTTTAGATTCTCTTACACGCTAGCTGGGAAAAAACCACAGCGTTACATCAACGGACTTTCTGAGCTGAAAGAGGCGTATCGCCAATATAACGAGGAAGAGGAAAGGGCATGGAATAGCTGTCACGACGATTGCAAACCTTATCGAACCAAGAAGCTTCCTGAGGCATTTATCTGCTCGGGAGAGCGAGATTCGTTGTGTTGCCGGTCAATGGGCTTCCATCCGCTTTGGTTCAATTCCGAGACGTACCGACTTTCCGCGGAGGAATACAGAGAGATTATGACATACGTCGAGGTGTTATACAACATACCGGACATTGACGAGACGGGAATCCGCAAGGGCAGGGAGCTCGCCCTTACATATATTGATATCCGAACAATTTGGCTACCTAAATGGCTGCAGACGTATCACGACAATAGGGGCAAATCCCGCAAGGACTTGCGGGACTGGATGGAGATCCGCTCAGAAAAAAGAAATTTCAAGGACCTGATGAATCTGGCATACCCGGCCAGGTTCTGGGAGGTGTTTTATACAGACAAGGGAAAGGCAAAGTATGAGATCAATACGGCCTATCTCTATAATTTCCTAACGCTAAACGGGTATTTCATCCTGCGCGACGAGAATTCTGACACCTCACGATTTATTCATATCGATGGCAACATCGTGGAGCAAATCAAGGTCACAGACATCAGAGAGTTCGTGAGGACGTGGGTGACGGACAGGCATGAGGAGGTGGCCGTGGTCAATCTCGTTCTCGGAACTTCCAAGCTTTTCCCCGCATCGCTGGAAAGCCTCGACCGCGTGACACTCGACTTCACTTCGTTCACACCTACATCACAGTTCTTCTTTTTCCCGAACGCTACCGTGGAAGTCCATAAGCCCGTAGCGATCGGGGACGATGGATTCAAGGTCAGGGATCGAAACTCTGACCACTTTAGCAACTTCGTCTGGAAGGAGAATGTGATCGGACATCAATTCAAGAAAATGGACCCAATGTTTAAGATCAAGGAGGTTAAAGAGGAAGGACGAAAGCCGTATTACGATATAGACATACATAACGTGGATAGTCATTTCTTTGGCTACCTAATCAATACAAGCCGTTTGTTTTGGCGAAAGGAAACGGAGATAAATTTCAACGAGCGGCCAGAAGAGGAAAGACAGGCATACCTGGAGGCGCACCCATTCGACATAGCGGGAGAAGGTCTCAGCGACTTGGAGATATGGGAACAAAAGCAGAACCTTATCAACAAGATATTCACGTTTGGCTACATGCTCCATCGCTACAAAGATTTTGTCAGAGCATGGGCACCTATGGCCATGGATAACAAGATCGGAGAGAACGACGAGTGCAACGGACGTAGTGGCAAGAGCTTCTTCTTCCGGGTTCTGTCGTTCATGATGAAAACTGTCAAGCTCTCTGGACGCAATCCTAAGCTGATGGATAATCCGCACGTCTTTGACCAGGTGACACAGGACACGGATCTCCTCCTCGTGGACGACTGCGACAGATACCTCAACCTCGGGCTATTTTATGATAACATCACGTCCGACATGACGGTAAACCCGAAGAACAACCATTCGTTCACGATCGGCTTTGACGACAGTCCGAAGCTGGCTTTTACGACGAACTACGTTCCTACAGACTTTGATCCGTCTTCGGAGGCGAGATCATTGTACATGGTCTTCTCTGACTGGTATCACCAAAAGACGGAGGAGAATGATTACTACGACAACCGATCGATACGCGATGATTTCGGAAAGACACTCTACGCCTATGACTACACGGAGGAGGAGTGGAATGCAGACCTCAACTTCTGGCTGCAATGCTGCCAGTTTTATCTGTCCGTGATGGACAGTGGCGTGAAACCACACCCCCCCATGGAGAATATCATCCGACGGAAGTATAAGGCCGACATGGGGACAAACTTCGAGGATTGGGCCAATGGGTACTTCTCGATGGAAGGGGAACACCTTGATGAGTATCTGGAACGTGATGTCGTCTTCTCAGACTATGCGAGATATGCCAACGTCAACAGGATCACGATGCAGAGCTTCACCAAGAAGATGAAGGCCTTCTGTGAGTTCTGTCCTTGGATTGAGGAGATGAATCCCAAGGATCTACTTAATTCATCGGGCCGCATCCAGCGTAAGGTGGAGGTCGCCCCAGGGAAAAAGGTGGTTAAGGATATGATATACGTCAGAAGCAAGCCCGTCAACGAGATGGATATAGCGCCCGACACACCAAAGGAGCAGTCGTTGTTCGAAGATTCTGACGCACCGTTCTAAGATTTCATAGTTCTGTTTTTTTGAAACGGTGGTTCTGCGTGAGCAGGGCCACCGTTTCGTTTGGTGGCCACCTGCAAAAGTGTTCCGAAATAGAACAATCGCCGTTTTCGCTCTCCCCACCACCCCTCTATCTTTTTCGTTCCAAAACTTTGCAACTTTGTAACCGATGTTTGAAAAAGAAGTTAAACCATTGAATATAAGAAGATTGGTTGCGGTTGCAAAAGTAACAAACTTGGGTAACAAGTGGTTGCAAAAATGAAATAGATTGTTACCAAGCCTCGTCCAGGCTTGCCAGTTGCAAAAAATGGGCGTAGACAACAAACTTGCAACAGAACATGACGAAGATTGTAACCATTGAAAATCAACACATTACAGATGTGGTAACAAGATTTTCGCGGTTGCAAACTTTTCTGACGAAATCAGACCAAGAAGAAAGGCGTACCCCCCAAAAAGAAGAATGAGGTGAAAAAAGCGAAAAGAAAGTGTTCTGTTTTTACGTATAAATTTGGAAACACGAGATATTTTTCCTACCTTTGTGGGAGAAAAATCTGAAAAGAGATGAGCAAGATGGTCTTTTACATGGAGGTGAAACCCTTTCTCGCGCAATGGCTTACTTACCATTTCGGAGATCCTGTCACATTCCCCGCCCGATCGGCGGAGAACGCCTGCATCAGGCGATTCGTGGCGCTGAATCCGAAAGGTAAGGACTATGTACCGATGAAGCCGGGTGAAGGTTGCGTAGCCGTCTCAATACCCGAGACGAAGCAACGCAAGACAATATGCTGGAATTATATGTCGAAAACGGCGTGCGCAGCACTGACAGAAGTGATCGAGGACACGTTCAAGATGCAAATGTGGCTAGAGCTCAACGAAATGTCACGCTGCGGATGCACCCTTCTCAAATGTATCAGGGCGTGGTGTGAGAACAATGGGATAGACACTGAGTATGACTACACCCTGAAGATGCGCTTCCAGCGTATGCGAAACTCGTATTTGAAGAATGGGGTCGATCTTCGCAGACGTTCTAAGGGGATAGCATAAGAAAAGTGAGTTTTTTTATTGAAATCATTTCCACCATGAGGGCGTTTTTGTTCCGGCGCGAACGGTGGGCAAGGTATAGAAATGACAGCAAGTTCGACAAAATTAATAATTTCGGTTGAGCGTACAGAGTGCGCCAACTTGAAGAAACTAGTGAAAGTGGCTCCGTCTATAGTAAGAATCCCTAAAGATATTATCTGGGAAAAGGTGACGACCAGACCACATCCGTCATTGGTCATCAGCGAGAAACTAGATAGCAAGGAGTCCATATATACGGCAACTGTCAAGTTTTTTACTTGTCAGAAACTTGACAGCGGGAAGAAATACGCTTACAGACTGAGGGCGCTGGACGGTCAATCCTTTCTTGTAGGGACAAACAAACGACCATTCCCGGTTTTCAGCATACAAATAAACTACCCAGATAAACCGTCGGAAAACCAATGGAATGAGGTGACGATCACGTGGAGTACGCCGTATGCAGTACCGCAAATGGTCCCTTAGAGGGTGTTTTTGGCGATAATAGAAATATATTACCTTTGCTTTCGAAATCAAACCCAACCAAAATGCAATACGATATAGTCATATCAGGAATGATCGGAGGATGGGACTGCCTGTCCACCGGCTATTTGCGGTATCTGCTCAACTTGAATCGCGGAAAAGACGTGCATGTGGCGTTCTGCTCATTGGGAGGATATGTCAAAGATGGACTGGAGATGAACCAGCTGTTCAAGGATCATGGCAAGGTACATGCGCATGCGTTCGGAATGAACGCGAGCATTTCCACCATAGCAATGCTGGGATGCAAGACCATCGACATTGTTAAGGGAAGCTTCTTCCTCATCCACAACACATCGATGCTCATCCTTAAGTACGACCAGCAGAACAAGGAGCAGCTGGATGAATACATCAAGACCGTGACCAAGCAGCGGAATGACCTGAACACCTTTGACGACGCACTGGCGCAAATGTACGCAGATAAATCTGGAAAGACTAAGGAGGAATGCGCCGAGCAGATGAAGAAGGGCAATTGGCTCACAGCGCAGCAAGCCGTTGACTTTGGTCTCGTGGATTCACTGCGAGAAGACGAGGAGGACGAGAAGGCCTCTGTTCGAAATGCGAATCAGTTTGTCAATCTTTTCAGCATCAACAATAATATATATGAGGAGGCAGGCATACCGCCGTTGCCTGATCAGACCAAAGACTCCTCTTCGATGAGTCTCGTGGCTGATGGCAATGGCAATCCAACTCAGACATTTCTGCAAAAGACGCTGCAGGGTGTCAAGAACCTGCTCCACCTAACGGACGTCAATAACAAGAAAAAAGAAATGAGTAAAGCAGCACTTTCTCGCATTGAGAATGCGGTTGGCGTCTCTGGGATCACAATCTCAGACGATGGCAATCTCACGCTTAGCGCGGATCAGGCTCAGAAACTCGACGAGGCCCTCGCAGAGACCTCTGTGGGAAGCAAGGAGGAGGCGGAGCAAGCTGGACAGGCCACGCAGCAGGCTACGGGAGTAGCCAAGGAACTGGCTACAGTGAAGGACGAGCTGGCGAAAGCCCGCAAGGAACTCGATGAGAAGGACGAGCAGATTAAGAACCTTCAGGGAAGCACTTCCCCGAAGGATGGTACTAACGGGAATCCAGCAGACCAGCAGCCAGCCTTGACTGCACGGGCCATTGCTGATTCTGTAAAAGGCATTTAAAAATGGCAGATACGAAACTGAAAGTAGGCGATGTGACCTTTACCCCAGCGGAACTCTCCAAGACGTATCAGACCTATCGAAAGGAACTGATCGTGCAGCCCATGCTTGCCATGGACAAGCTGCTCCAGCACTGCTCGGTACGAACGGGTATCCGCTACCGTGAGACGGTGACAGAGATGAGCGGCACATTCGAGATCGGAAACTACAAAAAGGACAAGAAGCACAATGCGGATGTCAATTTCGACGGTCGAGTGCTTGAGACGTTCTTCGGCAACTGCGTGGAGACCATTGACCCCAACGCTATCTATCAGTCAATCTGGGGTAGCGACATCACTAAAGGTGATGGACTGAGAAACGTCCCGTATGTCGTACAGGTCTGTGCGTACATTCTTAAGAAGCTCGGCGAGCGTCTGTATATGAATGCGTTCACGGCCAAACATGACGGCACTGTCTTTGATAAGACGGCGTCATTCTTCAATGGTTTTAAGACGATCATCGACAACGATATTGCTGGCACCAATGAGAACAAGAAAGTGTATATCTCCGAGTCCATTGGGAACCTCTACTATTTCAACGAATCTCTCACCAAGGAGAATGCGGAGGACGCATTGAAGGATTTCTACTGGGGCGAGAATATCAGCGATGTGCTTCGCAATCAGGATTTGAAGATGTTCATCAACAGCAGGCTGTACCACTTCTATACAGAGGCGTATCAGACGCGCCACGGTGCGCTCCCCTATAACCAGAGCTACGACAAGCGGGTCCTGGAGGGTGCCGAGAACGTGGAGCTGGTACCGCTGTCTTGTGTGCCGATGGACTTCATGCTCCTCACGCCGAAGAACAATATTCTGCTGCTGTATAACCAGAAGACAGCCGATGAGAACTATACCGTAGAGCGCTCGCTTGATAACCACTACGACGTAGATTTCATTGGCAACCTTTTCTTCGGCACGCAGTTCGAGAGTGTGTCGCCGGAGGTGTTCGCCGTAGCGATGAAAAAAACAATGTAGTCAAGTAGGGGGTGTTCGGTTTCCCAGGACACTCCCGCCAATAATATAGATAACAATTATGGCAAAATGCACGAAAAATGCCTCCATCTATGAAGATTTGGAGAAGTGCCCGGGACAGAAGAAACTGCCGGGTATTCGTGATTATGTGTATAGCGTCTCCAAGCGTGACATAGTAACCTACCCTTCCGTGCCCGACGCACCAGCTTCATTGAAAGAGGCTGCCGTAGCCAAGGGTGACTATTTGCTCGCTGCCGACAAGTACTTCACCAAGGTAGGTATCGTCAAGGATGATGGACAGCTGCAGGTAGAGAACCAGGGTACCGACGGCTGTAAGACGTTCAAGAACACACTGACATTCGGCATTCCAGGCACGGAGGAAGAGGCCACGGGATACATCGACCAGATGAACAATGACGAGATGATCTATCTGTTCTTCCAACGTAACGGCAAGGCGCGTATCATCGGATCAGAGGACTTCTCACCGGAGTTGTCCTTGAAGCAGGACACTGGCAAGACGGCCACCGATGCCAACACCACGGCGGTGGAGGCTGTGGTGACAGATCTTCATCCCGCCCCGTTCTATACGGGTAAGATTCACACACAGGACGGCGACATCGATGGCGCGACTGGCAAGCTGGTCACGGCGAGCTCGGCTGGTAAGAAGGAGTAAGAACGGTGAAATGTCCAAACTGACAAATAGTCTCTTCTTTGGCTAATTGTAAAACACCTGGAGGCGGTTGTCATTGTCTAATGATGCCGCCTCTTCTAAATTATTTAAATAATGAAAATTGACAACCAACTGACGGAACGCATCGAGGCGTGGCTTGCCATGCCTGAACATACCGATGATGCGGATATCATGGAAGGTGCGCTGATGCTGCTGCAGCTCAACAGGAACAGGCAGTTGTTCCAAACCGTCTCTACATGTCCTCAACGCTTCGTGAAGACAGTGGAATATGAGCTGCGTAAATTCCTTCCGATGCGGAAGCGTGGACAGACTTGTCAGGACGTGATGAAAGAGGCGACAGAACTTCTCGGTGAGCTGAAAGAGGTCGTTCCGACAAAGCCTGTCAATGGCGATGTGATAGCCGAGGCGGCTGAAGACATACTTCCAGGACGTAACGGAAGACGTCCGGACCATGACGGATTACCTCAGGACATACAGGCCATCTGGGCGGAGAACGCGGAGCGATGGAAGAAGATCAAGGAGCTGTATAACAGATGCCTTGCCATCACACAGCCATGTGACCTCGCTGAGTCGCTCAATGCCTTGAAGGATACTTGGTATAAGTACAAGGCTGAGTTTGCGCGCTACGACGAGTACGTCGCACAGAATGACGAGGAGCAGGGAGAGGAAGTGTCAGACCCGATGAAGTTGGCGAAGAGCATTACCAACGCTCGCTCCTATATCAGCAAGAATCTTGAGAAACTGCTCAACATGAAGTTGGCAGCGGAAGAGACTGGTCAGGGCAAAGCATTCGAGGATTACGAGGGACTGCGAAAACTGGTGGAGGAACGCGTACGGATCCTCAACGAGAATCATCAGCCAATAGGAAACGACCTGCTTAGCAAGCTTGCTGCCGCGGGCGTTATGATCTCCAAGCCTGCAGAGGAGGCCACTACCAACGATGCCGATGGCAAGGGGGAGGAATATTGACACGCTACTCCGCCCATTGAGGATCGCGCCGACGCAGTACTACCTCGGCACAGGACTGCATACGCTCGGTCTGTTGGGGTGGATTCTCCAACAGACCGGGAAGGCTGATGTCTGGGTGAGCACCTTTTCTACCAGCGACGCATTCCTTTCTGGATTCCTTAATCTGAGAAAGAAAGGCGATGTAGGGAGCGCAATGCTGGTGGCCGATATGAAAGCATCGAGGAAGACCATGACGCTGTATCGCTTGATGCAGGGATGCTTTGACCATGTCTTTCTCGCCCAGAACCACTCAAAGGTGGTCTTGGTAAAGAACGAGCAATGGAAGGTTACGGTCATATCGTCGCAAAACCAGACATACGGAGACCGGGCGGAGTGTACAATGGTGACAGTGTCGGAGAAGGCTTTCCAACAAGTTTTTGACGGCCTGGACAACATCATAACACATAGATCGATTAAACTGGATGGATTTTTCGATAGAAGAGCTAAAGCGGATAGAAGAGCTGGCGATGGATCTGATGTCTCCCTCGGAGATTGGCGTCCTTTTGGGGTATGACCAGAAGGGGTTTGAGGACGAAGTCAGGTCTAACGGCACACAGGCTTATGAAGTTTATAGGAGAGGGGCCGTTACGACGCTCCACCAGGTAAGAAGGACTCTGCTCGATGCGGCAGCAGCGGGCTCGCCATTCGCCATACAGAAGGTATGTGACTTCGCGTTGACTATCCAAGGCATGATAGAGACATGAGTGTTCCAATCAACATAGACCAATACTCAAAACTCGTTGTTATGGATGACAACGAGCTTGCGGAGCAACGTGTCGCCGTGGCCGTACGTGAACGGTTGAAACGGCTTCGCGGTATGTACGCATACTGGCTGCAGTTCCCTACGAAATCCTCCAAGGATCTCGTGGAATATGCTGTGAGGATGTTTGGAATTGGACGGTCGCAGGCCTATGACGACCTTCATATCACACAGATTCTCCTTGGAAGCCTCCAGCAAGCTTCCAAGGAGTTTATGCGATGGAAGATTAATCAGGATTTGGAACACGACCTAAGGATTGCCAGGAGCAAGGGGGACATGCGTGCTGTAGCCAGCATCGAGAAAGCGAGAATTCTCAACAACCGGACGGACAAGGATGATGAACCAGAGCTGGAGTTCGATAAAATTGTACCGCAAAACTTCATTCCGACCGATGATCCGACGGTTATTGGAATTGCCAAGGTCGTCGGTCTTCGTGATAAGATCCGTAAATTGGAGAAAAAATACGGACGGGATATTGAGGATGCGGAATACCAGGAGGTGACGGATGACGGAGCAGGAGAATAGACAGTACTTCAATGACCCGCAGATGTATTCCCTGCTCATGAACACCCGCGACGAGGTGATCGTCGCAGGGCGTGGCGTGGGAAAAGGGGCGATACAAGCAGGACGGATGCAGTTCTGCTTTCAGGGGATGCCTGGTAGTATGGGGGGCTTCGTGTCGCCATCGGTTAAGCGGTGCCTGACGAACATCCTACCATCCATGCTCATCCACCTGGAGCGGTGGGGATTCAAGAGGGATCTCCACTATGTCGTTGGAAAGAGACCGTGGAAAGCCCTCCATTGGAAAACGCCAATCTTTACGCCTGCCAACTGGGAGAATACCATATCGTTCTACAATGGATCTGTGTGCAATATCATATCCCAGGACAGGTCCGGAACGTCTAATTCCATGTCGCTTGACTATCTCATCATTGACGAGGCGAAGTTCATCAACTTCGAACAGCTCAAAGATGAGACTTTCCAGGCGAACCGAGGTAACGAGCAGTATTTCTGCGAGTTCCCATTGCATCATGGAATGACCATTACATCCGATATGCCCGTCACGAAGAAAGGCTCGTGGTTCCTTGGGTACAAGGATGACATGGACGGGGAACTGGTGGAGGCCATTGAGGGGCTGGTGTATGCGAGGTGGAAGGCGGTGCGGCGTATGGCTACTATGACTACGGACATGGATGCCATACAGCGAAAAATCATGCGCATCGACCGCCAACTGTCGTTTCTAAGGTCGAAATGTCTTCTGTATAAGGAATATTCGAGTATTCAGAACCTCGCTCTGCTGGGCGAAGAGTTTGTCCGTCGCGCCAAACGAGACCTACCTCCACTTACCTTTGCCACATCGATAATGTGCAAGCGGATCGCGATCAGTGCAGACGGGTTTTATGGCGGATTGCGGGAGGATGTCAACCTCTACACTGCACCAAATGAATCCGTATTGTGCCTTGATGCGCTCAATCAGGGCGGTGTCTCGGATGATTGTCGGCAGGATTCGGATCTCGATCCTACCCTTCCGCTTATCCTGGCATCCGATGCCAATTCTCTCATCAACTGGTTGGTGGTTGGCCAGGTGGGAAAGGACGGGAAACTTCGCATCCTCAAATCGTTTTTCGTCAAATACGAGCGGAAGATCCCTGAACTGCTCGATGATTTCAACGATTACTATAGGTATCATCGGCACAGACTGGTAATATTCTATTACGACGCGACGTTTGTCGGTAATTCCTACGGTACGCATAGCGAGGCTTTCTATCGGCTAATCATCACGTCGCTCAAGCGCAAGCAGTGGAGCGTCAGGGATAAATACATCGGGAAACCGATGGATCATGTGCTGAAGAATGCGCTCATCAACCGCATGCTACGTGGACGTGCAAAACACATGGTACTGATAAACAGGGATAACAACCCCGACCTTCTTATCTCCATCACGTCAGCAGGCGTAAGAAACGGTAAGAAGGACAAATCGGGTGAAAAGCTGGCTGAGACGGAAGAGGATAAGCTGGAGAGCCGTACGGATGGTTCCGACGCTTTTGACACCTTATGCATCGGTGTAGAGAGGTTCCCCGTCATCGGTGGCAGGTCAACGACCAGCAACGACTATTCTAGGTAGCCCGCAAGGGCTCCATCTATATATGCGGGGTGTCCGGGTTCCGGATGCCCCTTCTCTGTATGCTGTCATTCGCCTTTTTTCTTGGAGCGACTATCGGATTCCAAAAACCCTCGTTACATTTCCAATCGTTAAGAACCGAGAGAATGATGAGAGAGCTTGTAGAGCACATGGATCATGGCGAGGTTTAAACACCCGCGGCGGAGAGGCCATCTGCGGCAAGCTTCAACGGCCACTCCGCCATGGGCAGACAGGATGGGTGGTATAGTTCATGGTATGTGCGACCGATGATGACTCAACGGTCGCACATACCAAAGGATAAGCACCCGCAGCGAGGAGACCGTTTACGACAAACTTCCACGGCCACCCCGCCGTGGGCAGATAGGTTGGATCATATGGTCCATAGTATGGGCAACCGACGATGACTCGACGGTCGCACATACCGAGAATGAGGAATTGCCAAAGGACAGTTTAGGGGTTGCAAATATCGGAAACCTCTTGACATATTCCGCACCAGCGAGGGAAGGCAGTTGCGGGCGGGGCGTAGGGCGGTGGGGGCTGCACAGGCAGCGTGTGACGGAGACCCCGAACCACAAATCGCTAATATCTTGGAAACGTGCGATTTGCGGTTCGTGAGCATGGAAAAAGGTTGCAAAAGCGCTTTGCGCTGCTCCCCTTCGCGACTTTCAGAGGGTTGAAAATCGCGAAAAACGCCCGGTTGCCTAGCATAAGTGCCTTGACTACCGGGCAGGAAGGACAAAACAGATAGTGCGGAAAACGGCGTAGCAAGGCCGCTTTTGGTGCATTTCTTATCTTAACACTTGGCGAAATGTTAAAAAAGCCTCGTGTTATCATTTTTGTTAGCTTATAATTTTGTTGGTGCTAACTTTTTTGTTACCTTTGCACCGTCAAACGACAAGAGTTCACTAATTTCATGAAACATTCTGAATTCATTAGACAGTTGAGAAAGGCTGGATGCCTTTTGAAACGACATGGTGCCTCACACGACATCTGGGTCAATCCGAAAACGGGGGCTCAAGTTGCAGTTCCAAGGCACGGAAGCAAGGAAATCAAGAGCCTTACTGCAAAGAGGATTCTTCAATAGTTCGTTAAAATTTGAGTATATGGCTACGCAGCCTTAGGCTGCCAGCCAA
>OBKR01002441.1_pt1 | contig 13584 bp, 10 predicted proteins | sample 1518991 | NCBI WGS metagenome assembly OBKR01 (sample SAMEA2452117, study PRJEB22498) | human gut metagenome | biome: human feces; feature: human gut; material: feces | place: Australia | collected 2012
ACTCAATTCTATCACTATATCTTTCCGCATTTCACTTTTTTGTAGTAACTTTGCACACACAACATACCGTTCCCGACGGCAGGCGGCATCGTCCCGACGGCGGGGAACGGGGATAAAAAGGAATACGATGAGCATTTTTCGATGGACGGCGCTGCTGGCGTTCTGCTGCATCTGCACGGCATGCGGCGGCAGCGACGATACGCCGGCGCCCGTACTGAGCACCGAACAGGTGGCGGGCATCTGGAAGTTGAAGAGCTGGACGGGAGAAGCGCAAAACCCAGACGGCACGAGCTATACCTTCTCCGACGTGGTCTACGTCTATGTCGAACTGCACGAGGACAATACCTATGCGCTCTACCAGAACGTCAGCGCCGTGGGCGCCGTGAAATTCACGGGCAGCTACTCGCTCGAAGCCTCGACCATCCGGGGCTTTTACAGCACCTCGGCCGGATCGAAGGCGTGGTCGGACTCCTACGAGATCGGCAACCTGTCGGGCAGTGCGATGACATGGACCGCCAGCCACGCCGCGGGCGACGTGCAACAGTTCGTCCGCGTCGAGACCGTGCCGCAGGAGGTGCTCGACGCCTCGGCCGAAGTGCGCTCCGCCGCCGTACCGGCGGCGGGAGGCATCTGGTAGGTGACAACGGCCGTTTCGGAAAGACGGGGTCGGGACTTTCGGATTCCGGCCCCGTTCATTTGCTTAGGCATACAACGGAGAGACTCTTTCTCAGAACAATCGGGCAGGCCTCTGGCCTGCCATGTGCGGACGCAAACGAATAATCGTCGTTACGCGCAGCGCACCATCGCTCCGCCTTGCGAAAAAGCGGGAAGAAGAACGGACAGCGGCTGCGCCGTTGAAAATGCGGGCGCGAGCTTGTCCGCACAGCATTTTAGGCACGGCCGTCGGCGGTTCCCTGACGTTTCGCCTGGCAGATGCTTTTGGCACCACCTTTTGCCCCTAAAATCACAACGGCTATCTACAAAAAGTATATTAAAGCATATTATCTGATATTCAGATTGTTATTCATCATATCAGTAGAAATATCGAGAGGCCGGACGACTCTGCCGAAATTATTTTTGTCCACCTTAAAAAAGCAAAGTCTATGCACAGTACTTTCAAGGTCTTGTTCTACCTCAAACGAACAAAGAACACCCCGCGTGCAGTCTATCCGGTTATGGGCCGCAGCACGATCAACGGTACGATTTCACAGTTCAGTGCCAAGATCAACGTTCCGGAACAACTGGGGAAGGTTCGTTAAAGGAGGGACGGGTCGAAGGCTAATGCGTCGAGTCGGAACGCATCAACCGTCATCCGGACAATATCCGCATTCAGATCGGCAAACATTATCGGTCGATTTGCGATCACGATGCCTACGTCACGGCCGAAAAAGGTCAAGAACGTCTGGCTGGGTATGGGCGAACGATACCGCGGACTCTTGCGGAGGTTTTCGAACATGACACGAATGATCTTTTCAAACGTATCGGCGTAGATCGCTCGGGAAGTACCTGGTGGTGCTATCGGGCGGTGCTGGGTCATCTTCGTGCCTTTCTGAAACACGAGTACAACCTCCACGATATTGCACTGCTCGAATTGGAACAGTCGTTCATCGAGCAATACCATGTCTATTTGAAAACTGTCTGCCATTTGAAGGCGGGCAGCGTATGTCGCTACATGGATCGTTGGAATAATAACGTGGTGAAAATTTCGTTCAACAACGGTCTTATGCCGCGGAATCCGTTCGCACTTTACCGCTATTCCGCTCCGACGGAACCGAGAACCTTTCTCAGCGAGGAGGTACTGCGGATTTTTCAGACGTCGCGATTGAAGAGTGCCAAACACGAATACCACCGCGACCTGTCTCTCTTTTCCTGTTTTACGGAAATCTGCTACAAAGACATGCGCTATCTGACCTGTGAACAAATCATACCGGACACGAAGGGGCACCTGCGGATGCACGGTAACCGTTGCAAGACGGGTGGAGAATATATGGTCAAATTTCTACCCGCAGATTTGCGTCTTCTGGAAAAATATCGCGGAACAGCTCCTCGTCGCTTGCATTCGATATGCCGAAACTTAGCAGTATCAATTGCTCCTTGCGTCGTATTACCAAACAGTGCGGTATCTCACGGCACATAACCTTTCATGCAGCGCGTCATACGTTTGCCACGACACTCTGCCTTTCACAGGGTATTCCTTTGTCAACAGTTTCCAAGATGCTGGGACATAAACAGATCACCACGACACAGATCTATGCGCAGACTACGCCGATAATGATCGAGGATGCGATCGATCGTGTCGAATCCCGGCTGGGCGGTAAATTCGCAGCATAACGAAACCATTGCAGAAGTCTTCCATTGCAAGGAAATACCTGCAATTTATTCAATGAATAATAAATGACTGCATAAAGTCATACCCTCGACACGTTACGGGCATTGAATCCGCTCTACGACCACGAACACAGCCTGACGCAGAAGAACGCCGAAACGGTCGATACCATGAAATGATACATCGAATCGACAGTCAGTAGTGCGGCGATCGGGTATAATACGTCACCCTGCAACCGGGGTACTACCGCCATACGGAGAAATCTCTGCCGCAGGAGCAATGGAATGCGCTTGACGTCTCGATCGCCTACTGCCGAATCTACAACGCTCCGTATCCCCTCAGTCGTGTATGACGATCTTCGGCACACGGGCTGCGAGCGTGTGGAAAGTGTGGTGCCGAAGTATTGCACCTGACCTGTGCGGTGGAGCCCGACGATTCTATGTCGCTCTCGATAGAAACAACCGACGGCTGTTGATCGAGCACATTGCGTGTGCTGTTCGAGGACAAGACGAGGAATGCCCTGCTAAGGAGCCGAGAGTCCTTGTCTGTCAGGAATGCGGCTCACGGGAAATACAGATGATGGCATGGGTCGATCCTAATACGCTGAAATACGCATCTTCGATAGACGCGGATTCTGACGATCAATGGTGCGACGCGTGTCAGGAGCACGTATGGTTTTGCTCGCTCGAAGAGTTCGGAGATAACCTCGATGCCTGGTGGTTGGCAGTGGACTTCCCGACAATGGAACGGATTACGGGATTGTCTGCGGCGAATTATCCGGCGGATGACGGGAGACAAGCGTTCCTCGATGCCTGCAACACCTGGTGGAAAACTCTTGATTACGAACGAAAGCGGACGATCTGGATGGAGAACGACGAGAGTCGGGCGGAGCGGTAAAATGAAAACGAGAGCCAAATGTAATTAAATCAATGACATGAAATAATTAATTGGAATACAATTAAGACGATAAGAACGGTCGTATGAATGAATTGTCAAGCGAAATACAATTTTTACCATCTCATAAACGATGCAACAGCGGAATCTTAAAAATAAATCTATATTTTACTTTATTTATTCTCTTCTTTTATAAGAAGTCCCGCATTCACGAGACTTCTCGCAGATCAGTTTGATATAGGAAATTTTGGAAGATCCGATAACAATTTTTCAATTTTGTAATATAACAAAAGACAGTATTGCGAATATTATTTCGCAGTACTGTCTTCTCCGATAGGCTATTAAAAATTTATTCAGAACTCTTATTGCGATATTCAACTCTCCTTATAGAATCAAGCAACATCCACATATCAAGTGGAGGATTGGGAAAGAGTTTATTGTCTAAAAGAACTTTGTTCAAAGTATCTTTTCTGAACAGCAGTCGTTTATCCAATACACCTTCTTCGGTATAATATTCCGCGATGCCCTCACGTTGTCCCAAGGTATCATATCGTATAATATCTCGAACCTTTCCATTAGGATGATACATGATTGATTTATCGATTGATGCATGTGCATATCCTGAAATATTTCCTTTATAATCATAGCCAATACTGGGCCCCAGAGACTCTATACTATCACTATTGTATTTTGTCCAAATATCCTCACTGTGTAGAGTTCCATCTGAATAGAACCAAATATTATAAGATAGGTTCTTAGCGGACACTTCTATTTGCTCTATTTGCTTTTTATTAGGGAAATATTGAACTTTAATATCAATCGGTAAATCCGTAACATATATTTCACGGCAACATCCGGCTAATAGTGCTTCACAGATAAGAGTTGCCAATAATATTTTATTCATAGCTCTTTTATTTAATGACCGGTAACATCTTCTTTATATAAATCTATATATTTCAAATTCTTTGTCATTTCAGTCATTTCCTGTGTGAATTTTTTATAGGAAATTATTTTCCCTTGACCTAACAGTTGGTGATCCTTTTGACTTACTATATTGTTTACATCAATTGTATATTGTTTCGGATTACTACTATATTTCCCTGTTTCTATATTTTTATCTATTTCATTCAATTTATTCGCGCGTTGATCTACATGTACGAGCATTTCATGCCCTGCTGCCATTGTTGCTGTTTCTTCCTGCGTTATATCATTATTGAGATATACGCCAATATTTACTCCGTCCACGACATTATCAGACAAACCGAAAGATTGATCAGCTAAGTTTTTTCCATCTTTTGTCCCCATTGTAGTATAGCCTTCTGTCCCTTTGCTTAAATCGACAGACATAAAACTCAGATTATCTTTACTGCGATCTCCGGTTTGTTGTGCCGTAAATGTTGTACCTCCTACTGATAACGACTCGCCTTTTGTCATAAAACGTCCCAATACTCGTCGTCCTTCTTTAGTCTGCATCATATTTTGCACAGCTTGTTTATGAGCAGGTTTCGTTAAATTAGTTGTATATACTTTTTGTCCGTCGGCATCAAAGAACGTTATCGGATTACCCATACAGTAAACGTTCTGTCCAATACAATAATAACTTTCCGCCATTGGGTCTTGCTGTAGGAAAATTCCCGTATCGGCATCATAGAACCGTGCTTCAAAGTCGGCATAATCGATCTCTTGGAATCGCAGATGTTGTTTTTCCTTACCGGAGAATGTATACCGATTATCTGATGTCGGCATATCGGGCTGTGCCCACTCCTTGCCGAAGGGATAGTAATCATTGCGATCGAGGTCTTCGCGGCCTGTCGGCATTACCTTCGCCACGACACGTGTACTGCCCAGATGATCCGTCAGGAAATAGTGTACCTCCGAGTTCGCGCCGTTGTTCGTACCGACGATCCGACCGCCGCCGAACGAGGCGCTTTCGAATGTCCCGTCATTATATACCAAAGAACCTATGTACCGAGTCGGCTCGCTATCGTCGTATCCGCACACCTCGATCTTCGTACCGTCGGAAAGATAGGTGTAGTACAATCCCATATCCCCTTCGGTATAAATCACCGTAGGCAAGTTAAGTAAATTATAGTAAATATAAAAGCCCATCAAGGCGTTTCGCCGGATATTGTTATTGGAAATCGGCGTCGTGAAAATTCACGACGCCGATTTCTCAATCAAACATTAGCCTTCCCATAACTTTAAATTTTTGACCATTCCATATCAATGAATTCTTTTTGATCGTTATGGTATCATCAATCTCCCACAAATGATAAAGGCCAAATAAGTCATCTTGTAAAAAATCTACATAAAAGACATTGTTCTCATTATTTTTTACTTGATAAACTGATGTACGCAAATATGTATAGGCTCTTTCAGTTCTTAATTTGCCATCTTCGAATGCTACGAGCGCAATCGTTTCTATTTTAGGAAATTTAAGCTTTGATAACTTTAAAACACTACAATCTTTAGCGATCTTATAATTATTTCCATTGATTTGGATAAACAGGTTTGTTTCTAAAAAATAACGATCTCGATTTGGTAAAATAATTAAGCGATCCTCAATATCACATCTCTGTTCGAAAACTTTTATGGGAATACTGTCATGTTTTACTGAAATAAGCTGAACCTTATTATCACCTATTCTTTTCCATTGCCCATATGCCCATGTGCTTCCGCTAACGACGGAAAAATTGCGGTACTTAAATGTATTATTTACAGTCAACTGTAACAATTCAGAATAACTTTTGTAGTTTCCTATAATAGAATGTTGTGAAGTCGCACATGAAATAAACATCAATAATCCTCCAAATAATATCCCATATTTTAATACTCTCATAAATACTCTCATATTTTTTAATACACGTATTGACCATTACTGTTTTTTATCCCTTTTATCCAAGGTGCTGTTATGCCCTTCAATTTTGTAGGCCGACCTCCGTGATCTGAGAAAGGAAGAGTTTCATATCCAGCCAATACAGCTTGATTTTGATAAGCCTGAATTTCACGAGCCGGGGTACTAAGGCCACCCAATGCTTGTCCATTTTGATTTACTCTAAGATCTCCTAATGCAATCTGAGCTCCGTGAGTAGCTTCATGAACACGATTATAGAATGTCCCATTATTTCGCATCGTCGTCACTCCATCGGTATTAGTTGAAGTGAGTCCATCTTCATCCTCTACTGTTTCAAATGTGAAGATATTAGGATTATCTTCACTTCCCATTTTATCAATACCTTCTGAAAGATAGGTTAGATTATCTTGCTGTATATCTATTTCTGCTAATTTTTGTTTTTCTTTTGCAATTCGTTCTTCTTTCTTTTCCTGACTTAGTTTAGTGTTATCATTGATCTTATTAATTCGGTTATTTATCCTTTTTTCCTGACTTATTAATGCATTAAGAGCCGCGTTAATCGCGTCTTTAATTTGTCGGGCTATTTCTGCATCTTGAATAGGGTCATCCCACCTTTTTCCATCAAGATCAATTCTATTAATAGGATTATTTCCGCAGTAAGCATAGGGAGACACTTGAAATGAATATTCCGATAAAGGATCTTGCTGTAAGAAAATGCCCGTTTCAGAATCGTAGAACCGTGCTTCGAAGTCGGCATAGTTTACGACTTGACCTCGAAGATGCTGCTGCTCTTTTCCGGAAAAGGTATACCTATTATCCGAAGTCGGCATACCCGATTGCGTCCACTCTTTGCCGAAGGGATAGTAATCCTTGCGGTCGAGGTCTTCGCGGCCTGTCGGCGTCACCTTCGCCACGACGCGCGTACTGCCCAGATGATCCGTCAGGAAATAGTGTACCTCCGAGTTCGCGCCGTTGTTCGTACCGACGATCCGACCGCCGCCGAACGAGGCGCTTTCGAATGTCCCGTCATTATATACCAAAGAACCTATGTACCGAGTCGGCTCGCTATCGTCGTATCCGCACACCTCGATCTTCGTACCGTCGGAAAGATAGGTGTAGTACAATCCCATATCCCCTTCGGTATAAATCACCGTAGGCAAGTTAAGTAAATTATAGTAAATATAAAAGCCCGTCAAGGCATCCCTATGGATATTGCCGTTGGCGTCGTATTCGTAGTCCGAGTTGCTTGTTTCGTCCTTAATTCGCTGATTACCAGAATATTAAAACCGATAACCCTTCATATCATCCGACGACAGACTCGACCTGTTCAGCGTAATAATATTGCTGTTTTTGTCATAGGTGATGCCATTTTCCACAAATTCGTTCGATGCACCGTACGAATCATCGAGATAGAGCTCCGTGTCGACAAGGCGTGCCAAATCGTCGTAAGTAAAGGCATAGAGGCGATTTTCACTGTCGTTATCGTTGTTGATAAGCCGATGTTTCCACCACCATGAAGAGATGTTTCCAGTGTAGGAGGCGCGATCGCTCAGATGTGATTCGGGATCGTGATAACGCAGCCGCATCTCAAACAGTTCGCTGGACTTCTCAGTGAGCCACCCCTGCATGTTGTAATCCATTGTCTCATGAATGGCATGTGCTCCCGTACCATAAGTCTTGCCGATAAGCTGTCCGAGATCGTCGTAGGTATAGGCGACCACGGCCTGCTCTCCGTCATTGAACTGCGCGGTCTCTTTGGTCATGCGGTTGCGCGAATCGTATTTGAAGGCGCGGTCGAGCACGTCGGTCGTTCCGCCGTGGGTATAGCTTTCGCGTTGCGCCAGCAGATTTCCGATCAGATCGTATCGGCTGGTCGTGCGGAGAATATTGCCCTCGAAGTCGCATTCCACACGCTGAATCTCACGCCCTTTATAGTCGTAGTAGTAGGCACGATGATATTCTCCGCCGATCGAGGAATCCGTAATCGCAGTCAACTTTTCATAGGTCGGAAGTCCCGTCGTCGAAGTATCGAGCAGTGTTTCGGGCTCGATACCCGTCAGATCGCAGGTCATGTCGGGAATCTCTTCAAAAGCCAAAGCCGCAGGCATCGTCGTCGGATATCGGTCATAGACATGCTGTGTCAAGATTTGCGATGCGGGCGAAGGATAAAGTTGCGGATAAGAATTCGTATCGAATGACATTTGCAATGTTTCGCGCGTAAGCGGCGTCAATCCGGAGTCCGTTGCGAGCCGCTGGGAGGTTATACGCCCCGCACCATCGTAATGGAAGGTGAGCCATTGATTCTTCTCACGCATCAATCCGTCCTGTATCATCATCGGCCGATCGCCCCGGTTGTAGACGATATACATCGGCTCGCGTCCCGGAAAACGTTTTTCATAGACCCGTCCCCACTCGTCGTAGAAATAGACGTAACAGTTCTGTCTGGCGAAATCGCTCTCCGGAGAAAAACTCGATCCGACGGAGAGTAGGTCACTGCCTTTGGGTGTCACAACCCACGTAAGACGTCCGCAGTCGTCATAGGCATAGTAGGTGATTATATTCTCGGTGACACTTCCGTTGCGCAGCTGCCGATTTTCATAGACCGTGCGGTCGTCTTTGTCCGTATACGTTATGATGACGGCACCGTCTTCGTTCGTAGAACGTGTGCCGGAGAGTTCATTGGCGGCATAATAACCGTCGGCTGTCAGCGAACGATCATCGGGATCGACACGCAGGCGAAGAGCCGTCGATACGGCATTACCCATATAAGAAGTCTGCACGGAACGGGTATCAGATTGGTATTCCGCACCGGGTTTATGTGTGCGTAATACCCGATTCAATGCCGAAGGTTCGTATGCGGTATGAACATATGCACAGGCAGAAGCCGTTCCCAGTTCATATTTCGCTCTGTAAAAATTCTCCTGATGCAATATCGCTTCATCATCGTACCGCCCGTTATCGTTATCACGAACATAAGGCAGATATCGAAATTCTTCACGATACAAGCCATCGTAGGCAAACGGTTGCACGATGTTCTGCTGTTCGTCGCCACTGGCGTAAATTTGTACGTTTTGCGATGCATATCCCAATCCGTCGTAATAGCTTACATCATAAGTGATTTGTTCCTCCTCGGCATCCCCGTGGTTGTCGTAGTTGAAGGTTCGTGTCAGAATCCAGTTCTGCTCGTCGTCAAGAGAGAGCATGCCGGAGTCGTAGCGGATGCCCTCCAATTCGGCAGAGTCGCTCAGACCGTCCTCGGAGTAGGTAGCAACAATGTGATAGTAACCCGATGTAGCAGGAGTCGAGAGACGTAACAGATCGCCGTTTCCTGTAAGACTTTGCAGGTAGCTGTTTTCCCTATAAAGCGTATACGTTACGAATGGTTGTGTATATTCAACTGTCGCAATAATTTGAGAAGTCTCTTTGTCGTATTCGTATGATACGGGAACCGTCCGAACCGATCCTCCGAAATCTTGAGATACAGTCGGTTTCCGCCCCGAAGTATTCATAAAACCCAAGGTGCTTTGTCTGAACTCATCCGTCAGATTGGGTGGGCAAGCGATTTCGATATACCCGAGTCCTAATTCTGCGTCATAGCCATATGATAGCTGCATCCGCGAGTTCCATGTCGCAACTTTTCCTGAATTATGTTCCGAAATAGCCCTATTGAGAAAAGCCATGTCTTCTGAACTTGTAATTTGAATCGTTACACCATTGTCCTTGACATATGAATTGAAGTACAGGCGTTGCGTATTGCCACTCGCCTGAAAATTCATAGCCGTCGCATCGAAAGAATAGCGATATGCAAAAGGATCGGAATAAACTACGCTGAACTCCGAACCTGCGAATTGAAATCCGAAATCCCCTTCGGGAAAAGCTGATATGTAATAGCAGTCACCTCCCGTACCGATAAACGTGTCGTAAATTTCCACGTCGTCTTCCGAATAGTATCGTAAAACGTCATAGGTTACTCCGTCTTTTGTATCATAGATTGGAATCTCGATTTCCTCTCCCGGTTCGATAACGAACCGACGGTCGGAAGGCAGATCGGCCCAAGGTTCTTGCTGCTGATTTCGACATTCCTGCGTTAGGACAAAGTATGGCCCATAGCTATACCCGAGATGTATGGAGCGCGAGAAATTTTCGTTGTTCTCGTCCAAATCGAACCATACTTCGAAAGTTCCGTCTGCCGGATTTTCGACAGAATTTACACGGATCCACGTAATACCGGCTGCTCGGAGCTGCGCATCGAGCGCATCCCAGATATCGCCTGTGCTGCCGAATTCTTCGCCGTTGTCGACTTGAAACATATAGCTGCGTGTATCCCACGACAGAGAAACCGTCCCTGTGTGAGGTGTACCCAGATCGGAGTGCCAAATAAATTGTGCAAATACGGATTGCAGACCGGTGAACAACAGCACCAGCAACAGATATATCTTTTTCATACTATGCTTCTGTTTATTGATTGTCGGTTACAATATGATAATCATAGGATTTCAATACCTTGCCTTTGTCATCGCGGATAACTTTCAATTTTCCGCTATCGTTGTATTCATAGTAGACCGAATGTCCCGAAGGATCGGTGATGCTCGTTATACCTACCAATGGTTTGTAAGTATAGGTCGTAACGATAAAATTTTCCTCCTCGTCATTTCGCAGCTGAGCCTCGACATCCGCAGGCAACGCTTCGGAATAGGTAGTTCCGATGCCATATCCGAGCAAGATATTGTAAGTCGAATTTTCAACCTTGGCGACGATATGTCGTCCATTGTATCCCCAAAAATAGCAAGTCGTCTTACCGTTTTTATCGACTACCTGACGAGGATTTCCGTGTGTATCGTAATGGCTGTATATACAATCGGGGCGATATTCAATATTCAGAGGAGCTACTCCCACTGCTCCTTTCCAAACTTTCAAAGGAGTGTAATGATCCTCTGCATTACTTTGCTGTTCATAATCAATTTTCATTGCAGAAATCACGTTTCCCTTATTGGTTTTAATAATCTCCGTAGGATAAGCCGGTACACGATCCAAATAAGAATACATTTCACGAATTTCATCTCCCTTGCTGTCTGTTTGTACAACAGCACTAGTTCTTCCTAAATCATTGACTAAATACTTTGTTTCATTGTTGTAGATTAACACGGAATCTTTATTGTATAATTCTGTGATCTTTTGATTTTGATATATGGCATTTGTTCGATATAAATGATTTACTGCCTGGCATAAATACGCTGTATATACATTAATAGGGTCTTCTGATTGATAGTAACCATATGAATAACTTTCATGTTTTACCGGGTGATCCAGATCTTCGGCATATTCTGTTTTTGACCGGAGTTTACCACCTGTAAATGTCGAAGTAACCCTCATATATTCATTTATTTCTGAGGAAGGAGCTAACTCCATTTCAAGCCTCCAGTTATCAAAAGAATACAATCGATTATTCGAGATGGCTTCATAGGCTTCTGTGGGGAGTCCTCCATCGGAAAGCACTCCATCCGCAGAATGAAAGTTATATTCGGTAATAGAAATTGGTTTAATATCATTCGTTAGTTTCCTTATCTCTTCTACCACCCGTAAATATTCGATGTATGAATTTTGTGAGAATCCGATATTATTCAATGACGAAACAATTTCTCGATCAATAATAACTCCCGAAGAATATTGTTTACCTTCTTTATCTACTAAATATACTCCTTGTGAAGCTGCTGTATATTTAAAATAATACCCCGGATATTGCAATATTTTTCCAGAACTTTTGTTTGAATCATCTTTTTGGCAATAACTGAATTTGCGATTCTGTGTTTGTTTTCCTTCTTTAGAGTAAGTATCGATTTGCTTGATACGCAATCCCCCAACATTCGTGTTTTTTCCTTGATGAAATGCTGTATTTTGTTCATAAATGAAATTTGAATATCCCCCAGTAGGATAATGAAGCGCCTTTAACATTCCCATTCGAGTATGTGTTTCACTGGAAGGACGCAAAGTACGGAGATCTTCCGCTATGTTTTGCAAATCAGCAGAAGGAGTCTTCTTTGCATAAGTATCATTATTATTGAAATATCCATATTGATCGACCTTAAAAGTATGATCATGTTCGTATTGGGCCGTCTCGTCATAATAATCCATTGCATATTGCCCCACATCCGATAGATTAACTTTCTTCAAGAAGTGAACTAATCGATTTCCTGTTGTCTTAACATATTCGCATGTGCAAGTCTTTACGGGACTTTCGTCTGTATTATTATAAACCTGTACTGAAGCTAAAAGAGAATTAAAATTGTATGTAAAAACAATATTGGCTCTATTCTCTATGATGATACTATCCAACAGATGTTCATGAACAGAATTGGAAACCGTAAATTTGGAAGAAGGCATATTTTGGGGATCCTGAATTTGATGTTCGGGAGGCAACTCGTTTCCCGAAATATTGGATAATACGATTTTGTCTATATTTATTACCGGTGTTATAGTTGTATAATCAGCTTGTTGTTTATTATATACAAAGCGTACTGTTTCTCCATTGGGAGCTTCGATGCGAGTTAGTTTCCAGGTAAAATTGAATCCGGTATCGAGAGAACTGGAAATGTCACTTTGAGTCTGACAGGTAATCGGGTATTCGAAGTAATATTTGGTTTTATTTCCTGTAATAATAACAAACTTACTTAAAGAAGGCTGTGAATTATCCATATCAAATTTTATTTCGAATTCTCCAGCTGGTGTGTTCGTATTGAAAACTTTTATTTGTCTATTAGGTTGAAGAATAAACGATCCAGAATAATCCATGAATTTAAAATGGAATATATCAGGCTCTGTTTCAATGCCTTGACGATCGTTATTATAGTTTACCCAATAAGGCATATACTCTTGTCCTGCGGCACCTGTATAGACAAAATTTAAAGAGTCTTGGGGAACCGAATTAAAATAGTTCTGAGCATATCCATCGATACGAACAGATCTGGCATAAACCCAAGAGCCGAGAACTCCATCCGGATATACTATTTGATCCCATTTGAGAGTTTCATTTTCGTTTGCTCCCCAACGCCAATCGAATGTTTCTTTTATCGCATCATCTCGAATACCACGCACTTCACGTGTAATTGCACCTCCTACATTGAGATACCAACCCATACCGACCACTCCTATACTTGCTCCTGGTTGAAATCCATTCGAAGCGTAATCAATGGAAATAGGAATTTTAAAAGCCGGATCATCATAAGTATAAATAGGAATATTTAACCCCAGTCTACCACTATAATAATCAATATTAGCATCACCGTATTTAATCATACTCCATACATCAGGAGATTGCGGCTTGAAATAACCGTCACTGAGTACGGCGTGCATGGCAATCGAGTTTGTACTGTTAGAATCTTGTGCATAGCTGGATTGTAAAAATAAAACTCCGAACAAAAGCCACCCAATACAAGTTCGAAATAAAAGAGAAGATCTTTTCATAATAAGGTTAGTGTTTGATAGTTTATGAAAATATGATCGTGGCGGTCTG
>OBKR01002444.1_pt1 | contig 13575 bp, 9 predicted proteins | sample 1518991 | NCBI WGS metagenome assembly OBKR01 (sample SAMEA2452117, study PRJEB22498) | human gut metagenome | biome: human feces; feature: human gut; material: feces | place: Australia | collected 2012
CGCACGCCGGGTTTCACGCGCGACGGCGGCACGACGCAGTGGGCTCCCGACGTGAAGTTCTCCAAGACGGGTTACCAGCCGATCAAGTGGCTTACCGACGATTCGTCGAAGGATACCAATGTGGCTGCCATCGCTTCGGACGTGCCGCTGATACGTTACGCCGAAGTGCTGCTCGCCTATGCCGAGGCGAAGGCCGAACTGGGCGAGATGTCGGAGGAGGTCTGGGACAAGACGATCAAACCGCTGCGCGAACGCGCGGGAGTGAAGAGCATCTATCCCACGGCGGCCGACCCCTACATGGTCGAATATTTCCAGAATCAGGTGACCGATCCTTTCATTCTGGAGGTGCGCCGCGAACGGGGTATCGAGCTGACGATGGAGAACAGCCGCTACCAGGACATTATCCGCTGGCATCAGGGCGAATTGTTCGCGCGGCCGTGGAAAGGCGTCTGGATCTCGGCCGTCGATACGCCGCTCGATCTCAACGCCGACGGCACGCCCGAAACGATCGTCACGGCCAATCCCAAGTTGCAGTCGACGCTCAATATCCTGATGATCGACGGCGCCTCCGAGGCGGGGCACAAACTGTCGCGGGGTACGTCGGGCAATATCCTGCCCTCGACAGCGCTCGAACGCAAATGGCAGGACTACAAATACGTGAAGCCGATTCCGACGACGGCCCGTCAGGAGAATCCCAACCTCACGCAGAATCCCAAATGGTAATAACGCTGTAAACGACGAGAAAACAATGAAAACAATCGATAAATTAAGCTTCGTTCCGCTCCTCGCCCTGCTGCTGTTCGCCGGTTCCTGCGAGAAGGACGGAGGGGTATTCATGCGGGAAAACGATGCGATCGCCTGCGACTGTACGGAGCAGTCTATTTCGCAGAACGTCCTTTGCGACGGCGAGTGGGTCGCCGATTGCGGCGACGTGGAGTGGATCGCGATCACGCCCGAACGCGGTTCGGGCAACGGGAAGGACTACGGGTTCTTCACACTGAACATCCAGTATAATTCGGGGGCCGAGCGGACGGCGACCGTCCATCTGGTCTACGACGGCGCGGCCTATCCGATTACGGTCACGCAGGGCGCGTGCGAGTTCGCCTACGGCGAGCCGCGCGTCGAGGGCAATCTCTTCCGGAATATCGAGAGCACGGCCACGCTCCGTCTGCCTTACGTTTGCGCTTCGGGACGCGAGTCGGTCGAAATTTCCTGCACGATCACCGGTGCGGCGGCCGACGGACTCTCGGTGACGAAACAGGTCTACACCGGATTCGCCAAAGGTTCGGGCGAGTTGACGATTCCCGTCGAGGGGGCGGCGACGCGTGCGGGTGCCGTGGCGTTCGAACTCTTCGCCGACGGCGTGTCGGTCGGGAGTTGCCGCGCCAATGTCATCAGCGATCCCGACGCCGTGCCCGAAGGGCTCCCGGTGGGGTGGAATTTCTATGCGCTCGGCATGACGGGCACCGCACCGCGCGGTTCGGAGTGGGATTACAGCTGGACGACCGATGCGATTCATCCCGCGACCGATACCAATCCGCTCGATGCGCACCGGCTGCTGCCTACGGCCGGCAACGAGAATGCCTATCTGACGGCGAGCGGGGTGGTTTCGGATAACGGGAATTATACGTTCAATCCGGGTATTCAGATCAAGGGGCTGATGGAGAACGATTACTTCCTCTTCGTCATTCCGGTCAGGAACATCAAGGCGGAGCACAAACTCTCGGTGGAAGCTTCGATGGGCGCCGCGGGTTCGGGTCCCGGATATTACGCGCTCGAATATTCGGCCGACAACAAAACGTGGATGTTGGCCGAAGGCAGCACGCTCATGGAGGTGTTCGGGACGTCGGCGCAGGTACATTACTACGTTCCCAAGGAGAATACCAGCGGGGATCGGAAAACCTACGACAAGTCCACCGACAAGGGGTATCGGAAATACGTCTTCCCGCTGACCGGTATGGAGACCATCTACGAAGGCAACCTCTACCTGCGTCTGCGCATCTGCATGGACCGTCGTGCCAACGGCTCCGAAAGCACGAATACGATCGCCTCGGCATGGGCCGACCTGAAAGGCTTCGAAGTCGCCCTGGTCGAAGAATAAACAATCATCGGGCGTCCCCGGAGGGGAATCCCCGGCCGGGGCGCCCTCAACAGAAACATTAGATTATGAGAAGTGTAAAAAAGATCCTTTGGTCGTGCGCCGTACTGGCCGTTGTATGCGGATGCACCAAACTCGAAACGCCGCCCAACAAAAACCAGCCGTCGGGCGACGGTACCGGCGTCTATAAAGTCGTGGCGCACCGCGGCGGTTACCAGGAGTGCGCCCGTCCCGACTGCTCGATCTCGTCGCTCAAATATGCGATCATGTTGCGTTGTTTCGCGTCGGAGTGCGATATCGTACTCACGGGCGACAACGACGTGCTGGTGGCGCATCCCCAAAGCGGATATCTGGTCAACGGGCTGGAACCGTTCGACCATACGGTGGCCGAGATCCGTGCGGCCGGAACGCTCGCCAACGGCGAACCGGTCCCGACGCTGCGCGATTTCATCCGCGTGTTGCAGGACCCCGAACTGAATCCGCACGGAATGCGGCTCTGGCTCGATGTGAAGCGCCTGACCAAGAATGGTGAAGAGATCGACGTGAACCACAGCATCAATGCCTGCTACCGTGCCTGCGAGATCATCAAGGAGATGAAGGCGCAGAGTCTGTGCGAGTTCCTGATTCCGACGGGCGGCAGCATCTTCGACGTCGTGCGCGATAAGGTCATCGACGAGTACCGGATCAACCTTGCGTGGATGACCTGCACGCATCCGGACAACTACGGGAAGGCCTGGGCGCAGTTGTCGTATGACAAGATTTTCGGCGACAATACCGCCTACGGGCCGATGGATTACATCAGTGCGGGCGTACCGTTGAGCGTCTACAACGTCGACGACGACGAGACGATGGATGCCGTCATTCCCTATTATCCCAAATTGAAGGCGATCTTTACGAACTATCCTTCGAAATTGATTCAGAAACTCAGGGCGCAGGGATACGCCGACTGACGCCCGCCGTTCCGGCGGCGAACCGCTGCGTCCGCAGCGGCCGAACCGACGGCACGGTTGCGCCCGCCCTTTCGGCTTCGCGACCGGCTGACGGCCGGATTCGAAAGGCCGCGGCGCAAAACGAATCCCTCTTCAATCTTCTTTTCTCGGGCTCCAACACCCGGCTCCCCCGCAACCGACGCATCGTCGCCGGAGGCGGGGGATTTTTTGCGCATAGATGGATAAAAATGATAAAAAAAGTTTTTCTTCGGTAATACTTTTCGGGGAATAGATTGTATATTGATACGGAACTACCAACCAGAACCGAACCTATGCTGCTCGAACCTCAGGCTCTTCTTTCCGGCGTGAAGAACGGAAACCGACTGATGTTCACCCTGTGTTACGACCGATACCACAGGGGGATCTATCTCTTCGTGCTCAAATACGTGCGCTGCGAAGCGCTGGCGGAGGATATCGTGCAGGAGGTGTTTTTCCGGTTGTGGTGCAACCGCCGCGGACTGCGGGAGGAGGGAAATCTGGCCGCGTTGCTCTATGCCATGGCCAAGAACCTGACCGTGAATGCGATCCGCAAGCATAAGATCGTCGAGACGGGCAACGTCCGTTATTACGATCTGCATGAGGGGAGGCAGGAGCCGGCGGGCGAGAGCGATTCCGACGAAACGATGCGGCGGCTTCGGCTGGCCGTGGGGGAGTTGCCGGCGCGGCAGCGGACGATCTTCAACCTGAAAATTTACGAAAGCCGTTCCAATCAGGAGATCGCCGACATGCTCAACGTCTCGGTCAACACCGTCAAGGTGCATTACGCGCGGACGATGAAGCACCTGTGCCAACGATTGAAGAAAAATTAGGAACCATTTCGTTAAGCCGAGTGCAATCGAGTTTACTCGAATTGCCGAGGCGAGAAATGGAGCATGAAAATAAACGTTTTCGTTAAGCCGAGCGCAGAGCCGAACTTGTTCGGGTATGCCGAGGCGAGAAAACGACTGTTGAAAACAAACGAACGTTTTCGATAAGCCGAGCGCAGAGCCGAACTTGTTCAGGCTATGCCGGGGCGAGAAAACGACTGTTGAAAACAAGCGAAGAATGAAATTCAACCTTTTCGGTAAGCGGGAGCGGAAGCCGTCTGCGGATTATGCCGGTGCGGAAAAGGAGCGTTGAAAACAGACCATATGGGAAGAAAATCTTTCGAAAAAGCCGGCGGCCTTTCGCCGGAACGCATCCGGCAGATGGACGCCGACATCGCGCAGGCGCTTTCGTCCGAACGGGAGACCGGCGGAGTCGATGTGCCGTCGCTCAAACTGCTCGACGCGATCGACGCCAAGATCCGCCGGCGCAACCGTCGGTCGGTCGCAGGTGCCTTCGCGGCGGTGTGCCTGCCGCTCGTCGCGCTCTGCCTGACGGCGTTTGCGGAGTTGTACGGCTGGGGGCATGAACCCGTGATGCGGAGCGTGCAGGTGCCGGCGGGCGAGCATCTGCGGGTGTTGCTGGCCGACGGTTCGGCCGTGACGCTCAATGCGTGCAGCGAGCTGCGCTATCCCGAACGCTTCGCACGCCGTCGCCGCGAGGTGCGGCTGGTGCGCGGCGAGGCTTTCTTCGAGGTGGCGCACGATGCTTCGGCACCCTTCACGGTCGAGACCGACGACGTGTCGGTCGAGGTGCTCGGAACGAAATTCAATGTCAACGCCTACGACAAGGAGGTGACGACCGTCTATCTCAAAGAGGGGAAGGTCCGCCTGACCGAGCGGGTGACGGGGCGGCAGAACCGGTACCTCATGGCGCCCGACGAGATGCTGGCCGTCGACCGGAACGCCCGCACGTGCCGTGCCGTGCGGCCGGCCGGGAAGTCGGCTCCCGAAGCATGGCTGCACAACAACTACGCCTTCACGAACGCGCCGTTGGAGGATGTCGTGGAGTTCCTCGAACGGCATTATGCCGTCGAGATCGAGGTGGCCGACGCGCGCATTCTCCAATACAGCTACACGATGGAGTTCTACAACGAGACGATCGACGAGGTGCTTTCGGTGATGTCGCAGATCACGCCGATCCGCTATTCGCGTGTCAACGACCGGATTACCGTCCGAGCTGCCCGATGATTTATACCCGACTGAACAGATAACCTAACTTTATCATTATGAATCTATTTAGACTTCCTTGCGGAATTCCGTGGGGAGGGGCGAGACGGCTCGTGCTTACGCTGGCCTGTCTGTTCGCCCTCTCCGGTCTCTCCGCGCAGAACGTGACGCTCCGCTTCGAGCGGGCGAAGCTGAAAACCGTGATGGACGAAATCACGAGGCAGTGCGACCTGAGTTTCGCGTACAGCCGCGAAGTGGTCGATGCCGACCGGATCGTCAGTATCGATCTGAAAGACGCGCCGATCGATGCGGCGTTGCAGAGCCTTTTCCCGTCGGGGAACGGGATCGACTATGCAATCAAGAACCGCAAAATCCTGCTTTCGGCCGGTAAACAGTCCTTGCATGTCGACACTGTTGTCTCGGGACGGGTGGCCGACGACCAGAACCGCCCGCTCGTGGGGGCGACCGTGGTCGTGGCGGGCACTTCGCAGGGTACGACGACCGATCTCGACGGGAATTTCTCGCTGCGCGTAAATGCTGTTGATCCCGTCCTGAAAGTCGATTATCTGGGCTACGAACCGCAGGAGTTGCGGGTTTCGCCGTCGCAGACGACCTTCGACATCCGGCTCGCGCTTTCATCGAAGGCGATCGATGACGTGGTGGTCGTGGGCTACGGCACGGTCAAGCGGCGCGATCTGGTGGGTGCGGTCGATCAGGTCGACCGGAAGGTCATCGAAGACCGTTCGACCGGAACGCTGGCCCGTGCCTTGCAGGGGCAGTTACCGGGCCTGAACATCACCTTCACCGACAGCAAACCCACGCGCGGGGCGTCGGTCAACGTCCGCGGATCGGGTTCGATCGGTGCGGGCGGTTCGACGCTCGTCCTGATCGACGGTGTGGAGGGCAGCATCAATGCGATCAACCCGCAGGACGTGGAGTCGGTCTCGGTGCTCAAAGACGCTTCGTCGTCGGCGGTGTACGGTGCACGCGGTGCTTTCGGCGTCGTGCTGATTACGACCAAGAGCGCCAAGAAAGGGACGCCCGTCATCAATTACAACGGTTCGGTGACGATCAACCGCCGCACGGTGACGCCCGATGTGGTGACCGACGGTCTGACGTGGATCAACTGGTGGAAGGATTGCTACAACGGTTATTACAACGGTTCGAAGGCGCTCCTGAACCATGTCGATTCGACGATTCCCTATACCGAGACGATCTATCAGGAATTGATCCGCCGTTCGCAGGACCCTTCGCTGGCGCGCACGACGGCGCTTTCGGGGCACGACCAGTTCGGGTGGGCCTATTACGACTCGACCGACTGGCATTCGCTCTTCTACAAGGACTACAACTGGTCGACCGAGCACAACCTCTCGATTTCGGGTGGCGGCGACCAGGCCGACTACTATATTTCGGGCCGTTTCTACGATATGGACGGCATCTACAAGGTGGGCAACGACAGCTACAAGAAGTACGACGTGCGCGCCAAGGGAACGCTTAAAGTGCGTCCGTGGCTGCGTCTGACCAACAACATGTCGGTCTCGGTGATCGATGCCTACGAACCCAAGCATCAGAAGAACAACTCGCAAATCCCGCGTCTGATCAACCACACGGCTATGCCGCTTTCGCCGGTGAAGAACCCCGACGGTACGTGGACGGCCGCGGCAGCCAAATCGGGCTATGCCGCCTTCTCGGAGGGGACTTCGTGGCGCACGAACGACTATGTCTACCTGCGCAACAAGTTCGACGTGAACATCGATCTGGTGAAGGACGTGCTGACCGCTTCGGCCGACTACTCCTACAACTACACCAATCGCAAGCGCATGGACGCCCAGACGGTGATCGAATACTCGAAAAAGCCGGGCGAGATTCTCTACGAGTCGGAGGCTGCGGGCTCCAATCTCCAAAGCGTCGAATACCAGACGCGCTACCAGTCGGCCAACGCCTACCTGAACTGGTCGCCCAAGCTGGGCGACGACCACACGTTCAAGGCGCTCGCGGGCTGGAATATCGAGAAACAGAAGTACGAGACGCTGACGATCAAACGCGAAGGGTTCGTCACCGCTTCCAAACCGTCGTTCGGACTGATGAACGGTACGACGACCGACCCGACCGTCGGCGGATACATCTGGTCTTACGTGGGCGCTTTCTTTCGGCTCAATTACGGTTACAAGGGCAAGTACCTGGCCGAGGTGAGCGGCCGCTACGACGGTTCGTCGAAGTTCCCGACCAACTCCAAATGGGGATTCTTCCCCTCGGCATCGGTGGCGTGGCGCGTGTCGGAAGAACCGTGGATGAAGTGGTCGGAGGAGTGGCTCGACAACTTCAAGATCCGCCTTTCGGCCGGTTCGATGGGCAACGGCAACGTCGATCCCTACTCCTACACGTCGGAGATGACCGTGGTTACCGCTTCGGACATCGTGCTCGGCGGAGGGCTGCCCTCCTATACGACGGTCGGCAGTACGGTGCCCGTGTCGCTGACGTGGGAGAAGTCGACGACCTACGACCTGGGACTCGACCTCGATTTCCTGAACAACCGTCTCTCGTTCAGCGGCGACTACTACCGCCGCTACACCACCGACATGTACACGCCCAGCATTTCGCTGCCGTCGGTCTACGGCACCACGTCGCCCAAGGGCAACAACGCCGAACTGCGCACTACGGGCTGGGAGCTGTCGCTCACATGGCGCGACTCGTTCAAGCTGGGCGGCAAGCCGTTCGATTACAGCATCAAGGCGATGGTGTGGGACAACCGTACGGTGGTGACCAAGTACGAGAATGCCACCCGTTCGCTCGGTACGCTCAAAGGCTATATCCAGAACGGCGGTTCGCCCTCGGACTTCTACGAAGGCATGGAGCTGGGCGAGATGTGGGGGTATACCGTAGCCGGGCTGTTCCGCGATCAGGCCGACATCGACTCCTCGGCCACGCACGACTTCACGCAGGCGTCGGACAAGGTGACGCGCCCCGGGCAGGTCAAGATCGCCGATCTCGATCATAACGGCAACATCGATCCCGGTGCTTTCACCGCCGACGATCACGGCGACCTGTCGATCATCGGCAACATCAATCCGCACTACATGTTCGGCGTCAATCTGGCGGCCAACTGGAACGGCATCGGACTGTCGGTCTTCCTGCAAGGCGTGATGAAGCGCGACTGGTACCCCTCGCCCGATTCGGGTTATTTCTGGGGCAAGTACGCCCGTCCGTTCATGTGGGTACTGGGCATTCACAACTATACGGACGACATGTACAGCGAGGAGAAGAACAACTGGGATACGGCTTATTGGCCGCGCATGACTACCTACCAGTCGAACAGTTCCTATTCGTGGACCAAACTGCTCGAAATTCCCAATACCCGTTACAAGCAAAACGCGGCCTACCTGCGCGTGAAGAATATCCAGGTCGACTACACCTTCCCTAAGGCGCTGTGCCAGAAGATCCGTTTGGGCGGGTTGAAGATTTACCTGTCGGGCGAGAATCTCTTCACCTTCACGCCGCTGCATAAATACGCCCCCAACTTCGACCCCGAAGCACTGGGATACGACACCGATTTCTCTTCGACGGCCGGCGACGGATATACCTATCCCGTGCTCAAAAGCGTGACGCTGGGCGTCAACATCACATTCTAATCAGGGAGGAAGAGCATTATGAAAAAATACATTGCAATCCTGTTCGCATGCGTTTCGTTCTGCGCGTGCGAGGATTTCCTGACACAGGAGAACCCCAACAAGATCGAGAGCGAATACTACTTCAAGGACGAATCGTCGCTGGAAATCTATGCCAACGGTCTGACGCGGAGTTTCGCCACGGGCATCAAGAACTTCGTCAACGGCGACAAGAACGCCGATACACACGCATGGGACGGTGCGGCGGCCTATTTCAAGGACAACTATTCGGCCTCCGATGCGTCGAACTGGGGGACGAGCAACTGGTCGCAGCTGCGTTCGATCAACTTCTATCTCGACAATATGCGCAAGGCCGACGCACCGGAGGCTGTGTTGAACCACTACGAGGGTGTGGGGCGTTTCTTCCGCGCGCTGTTCTATTACGCCAAGGTGCGTACCTTCGGTGCCGTGCCCTGGTACGAGAAATCGATCGAGGCGACCGACCAGGAGGCGCTCTTCAAGGATCGTGACAACCGCGAATACGTCTGCCGCAAGATTCTCGCAGATCTCGACTACGCCTGCACCTACTGCTCGACGGCGGCTTCCTACCGCAACCAGGCGTCGTACATTCATCGTTACGTGGCCCTCGCGCTCAAAGCGCGTTTCTGCCTCTACGAGGGGACGATGCGCAAATACCACACGCTCGATCCCTCGACGGGCCGGCCGTGGCAGTCGGACGAGAGTGCGATGTACCTCGGCGAGTGCGTCAAGGCGTGCGAGGCGATCATAGGCGACGGCGTCTACCATTTGACCGACAATGCCGCCGACCGCCGCACGCAGTACCGTGCGATGTTCATCGAGAGCAACGCCACGACGGCCTACGCCAACGAGATCATCTGGGCGCGCAACTACGATTCGGAGCTGAACGTGACCCATTACATGAACTCCTATTTCATCAATCAACAGTATGCCAACTACGCCTTCACGCGGCAGTTCATCAACACCTATCTGATGACCGACGGTACGCCGTTCACCGACAAATATCCCGATTACGACAGCGTCGATTTCACGACCGAGTGTAGCGGCCGCGACTACCGTCTCGCGCAGACGATCCGCACGCCGGGTTTCACGCGCGACGGCGGCACGACGCAGTGGGCTCCCGACGTGACCTTCTCGAAAACGGGCTATCAGCCGATCAAGTGGCTCACCGACGACTCGTCGAAGGATACGAACACCTCCAAGTGCGACAACGACGTGCCGTTGATGCGCTACGCCGAGGTGCTGCTCAACTATGCCGAAGCGAAGGCCGAACTGAACGAAATGTCGGAGGAAGTGTGGAACAAGACGATCAAGCCGCTGCGCGAACGTGCGGGAGTGACGAGCATCTATCCCACGACGGCCGATCCCTATATGGTCGAGTATTTCCAGAATCAGGTGACCGATCCTTTCATCCTGGAGGTGCGCCGCGAACGGGGCATCGAACTTACGATGGAAAACGTACGTTACGACGACATCATCCGCTGGCATCAGGGCGAGTTGTTCGCGCGGCCGTGGAAAGGCATCTGGATTGCGGCGTCGGAGACACCGATCGACCTCAACGGCGACGGCGTCAACGACTGCATCGTCACGTCGGACCCCAACAACAAGTCGCCGCTCAAAATCCTTTTCATCGACGGCGCTTCCGAAGCGGGGCACAAGCTTTCGCAGGGTACGTCGGGCAATATTCTGCCCGCTACGGCCATCGAGCGCAAGTGGCACGACTATAAGTATGTAAAACCGATTCCGACTACCGCTTTGCAGGAGAATCCCAACCTCACGCAAAACCCCGAATGGTAGTCTGCGTTTAATCCTTAAAACCGAATATCCATGAACCTATTCCATAAAATCGGGCTGGCGGTCGCCGCTTCGGCTGCGCTCTTTGCGGCGTGTTCTTCCGACGACGATCCCTTTTTCGCCCGCGAGAACGATTACCTTACTTTCGACTGTAACGAACAGACGGTCGAGCAGAGCCTCCAATGCGACGGCGCGTGGAGCATCGACTACGACGGCAACGACGACTGGATCGCCGTCACGCCCGACAGCGGCGTCGGCAACGGCGAATTGGACTTCATTACGGTCGGCGTGGCCTACAACCGGGGCGGCGAGCGCACGGGTACGATCTATATCGATTTCGCCGGACACGCCTATCCTATCCATATCACGCAGGGCGCCTGCGACTTCGCCTACGGAGCACTCTCGTCGGCGGGCACGCTGGTGCGGGGTGTCGAGAGCGATTTCACGCTGATCCTCGCTTATGCGAACGCCAACGGCGACGAATCCGTTGCTCTGAGCTGCCGGATGACGGGCGCTTCGGAGGGACTCGTGGCGGCCGACTGCACGTTCGATAAGTTCCAGAAGGGCAGCGGCACGATTACGATGCCTGTGACCGGCGTGCCGGCGCAGACGGGCGAAGTCTTCTTCGAACTGCTCGTCGACGGCGAGTCGAAAGGCACGGTCAAGAGTACCGTCGTGGCCGATCCCTCGTCGATCGTCGGCGGATTCCCCGTCTGGTGGGATTTTTCGTCCGAGAGCAAACCGACGTTGATGGCGGATCCGCACAATTACAGTTGGGGAGCCGGTTCGCAGTATCCCTGCGAGGATTCTGCCCCTTCGACCGACCACAAGTATCTCGATTGGAGCGATCGCGGCGGCTATCTCACCGTCGTCTGCTCGACGGCCAGCGGTTGGGGCTACGGCGAAGGCCACTGCTACATGAAGGGGTTGCAGAAGGACGACTATTGGCTCATGGCCTTCCCTGTGAAGAACCTCAAAGAGGGAACGCGCATCGCTTTCGAGGCGGCCGTCGGCTGTTCGGGGTCGGGCGCACGCTACTATGCGTTGGAGTATTCGGCCGACGGGACGAACTGGTTCCTGGCCGAAGGCGCCGAAACCGTCACGGGAGTCGACGGGTCGACGGGGCCGGCGCACTATACGGTGATGACCGACCAGGCGCTTCCCAACGACAAGACGCCTGCATGCGGTTGGGCCAGCTATACCTTCCCCGTCGAAGGGTGTTCCGTGACCGACGGCCTGTTCTACGTGCGTCTGCGCGTCTCGCTCGACATTCGCCTGAACGCTTCGGCCACTACTTACACCATCTCCAAGACAGGCTCCGAACGGCTCAAAGGGATCGTCAAGGTGTCGCTTCCCGAATAACAAACGTCCGGGCGGAGCGGACCGGTTCCGCTCCGCCCGGTAACGTCGAATGAAAAAACCTGATATAAAACGATGAAAACGATCAATCGCATGGTTTTGCTGCTGGCGACGCTCTTCGCAGCGATCGGTTGCAGCGACGACGACAAGGAGCTCGTGATGTACTCCCTGCGTTTCGAATCCAACAGCATCACGCTCGGTATCGGGAAGAGCTACCGCCTCGTACCGATCTCCGATCCCCTCTATGACGACGTGCAATACGAATGGAAATCGGTCGACGAGCGGGTGGCCACCGTCGACCAGTCGGGCGTGGTGACGGGCGTCAGTGCCGGTTCGACCGAGGTACGCGCCTTCTACGGCGACAACCGGTTGGCGCGGTGCCTGGTTTCGGTGGTGGAGAGCACCTCGTCGCTGCCCGATCCGACGGCGGCCCTGTCGAAGGGGCTGTCGCAGCAGATGATCTTTTCGAGCAATCAGCTGCCCTACAAGGGAACGATCATGCAGTGCTTCGACTTTTACGACGAGAACGGCTACATCTATTATACGCAGAGCGTCGGCGACACGAAGACCGGCAACAGGTGGATGGTGGCGCTGGGACGCCAGAAACGCAACGAAGCCCCGTCGGACGACTACATGAAACTCCAATGGTTCGGTCATGGCACGCTGCTCGTGGCCGAGCGGGCCGACGACGGCGACTACGTGTGGGTGAACTCCAACGGCACGCTTTCGGGAACGGACTACACCAACAACCTCACCTTCTCGCGCATCCGCTACCAGAAGGGCGCGGTGCTGAGCCACTACGCCGGCGACACGTTCTATATGAGCGAGTATGTCGACGCCGCGGGTACGACGTGGACGGTGCGCGACGTGCAGCCTTCGATCGACTTCGTGAACCGCCGTCTGCTTATCGGCTGCCGCACGACGGACATGCGCCACAACGTGATCTACGACCTCGACGCCGTGCTGGCGCTCGGCAAGGAGACGGTCGAGATCACCCGCACGTGGGGTGGTGAAACGGCTGCCGAGGGCGTCACCGAGAAGAAGACCGAGACGACCTCGGTCGAGGTACGCAATCTCAACCGCCTGACGCCGCTCGGATCGTTCCGTCTGCCCAGCTATCTCAATACGGGCCAGACGCACCAGGTCTATTCGTACAGCCACCAGGGACAGGCCGTGTGGGGCGACTACGTTTATTGGTACGAAGGACAGGCGATCCAGCAGACGGGCGAGTTGTACGACGGTTCGGTGGCCTATGTGGCCGTGTTCGACTATACCGGCAAACTGGTCTGCCCCCGCACGCGGGTGGCCGCCTGCTCCGACTTCCCGAGCCTGAGCACGTTGCTCGATGCGAAGAACTGCTATTGCGAAGGCGAGGGGATGCAGCTCAAACAGGGGCGGAAGCTCTATCTGGGCATTGCGACCCATACGTCAGCTGCGTCGGGCAACCGACTGGCGTCGATCCTGCAATACGAATGCGACGTCGAATAGCGGTCGGCTGCGACATTTTACTATTTTTGGCTTGGCCTTAGATACTTCGTCTCGGCATAATCAAGCTGACGCTTGCTTCTGCGCTCGACTTTTGCTATCTTTGCCTTAGCTGCTTTTGCATTCGATTTTTCCTAATCTTTGTCCTGCCTGCGCCGCCGTCGGAGAACGGC
>OBKR01002459.1_pt1 | contig 13510 bp, 9 predicted proteins | sample 1518991 | NCBI WGS metagenome assembly OBKR01 (sample SAMEA2452117, study PRJEB22498) | human gut metagenome | biome: human feces; feature: human gut; material: feces | place: Australia | collected 2012
GGAATAGCTTTCGTCCGAGCTGTTGTCAGCATCGGCAGAACTATCGTCAGCCAGCTCACCAATCTGCTCATAGGTCATACCGCTTGCTGTCAGCTTGCCGATCAGCGTATGCTCCGCAGTCACAGCATCGAGAAGTGCCTGTCCCTCCGCACCGCCGTAAAGCTGTGAGAGCTTATCGTAGGTGTAGAGCTTGCTATCAATGATGACCTTGCGCCTGCGCTCCTGCACAGCTTTGATAGACTTTTCGTAGCTGTCGAGCTTTGCCTGATTCTCCGCAAGAACAGCATCCGTAATGATAACAGCGGACTTCTCATCAACCTCGGTCTTAGCTTTCTTACTCATTCTCATCACCTCCCAATGTATTGGATTTAGGGATAATACCCTATGCTAATATTATAGCATTCTCGGACAGCAAAAGTCTATTCGCATTGCGCAAGAAGTTGAGTGCGCCATAAAACTTCTTCATTCGTGAAATTGTTATGGGGAATTTTGCAGAAAGCAGACCGAGCATTGCAAATCCGAGCCATATCACATTGACTGCATACTGCATAGGTCACCATTTCTGATTTATTCAATACGGAGAATTATTATCACGGAGCAACTATTTTTATAAAAATCATGCCCGTTTCCTGATTGAACGTGCTTGTATATATAGAGGGGGTTTTATCCGAGTGCCGCCGTGACCTATTCACATTCTGTATAGAAATATGCTGTTGAATTTAGGCACAAGGGAGAACCGTCATGAACAAAGTGTAAACTTTTCTGAAAAACAACGCCATTTTCTCAAAAACACCGGTAGAAAAGTGAAGGGCTTTGACGTTGTGACGATCACACGCACCCCTGCATATCATTTTCATCATAAAATTTTTCTGCGGTATACTTAACGAAGCGGTCAATAATTTGGTATTAACTTATGGGAGCATATTTCATAGGACTGCCGCCCAGACTGCGCAATAACTGCGCTGAGCCAGTTTACAATTTCAAGAGTGATGATATTGAGTGCATCACGCAGGAGCGTGAGCGAGTATGACCGCCGACCTAAGCGGCGGAGAGTTTAAGTCGCATAGCTCCAAATTCGCTGACGGAGCATCGAAAGCCTGAGTGATATGAAAATCCCACAGGCTGGAAAATAGCGCTACAGCGCAACAAAAATAACAAGCATTGTATTTTGCGCCGCACAGCGAGCGAAAATACCAAATGCTTGTTAGGGACACCCCAAGCCCCGAAACGACCGCACAGCGGTCAAGAAAATCGGCTAACGCCGAAATACAAACAAAGGAGACACCACTATGAAAACCGAGAAAAAGAAGCGTGGAAGACCGCCCAAACACAAGGCTATGGAGTTTGAGGGTATGACCTACGAGGGAGCAATCAATCACGCACTTGACAAAGAGGTCAGAGCCGACCTTGACAAGTGCCTTGCCGACAAGGACGAGAGCCAGCTTACCGACGATGAACGCAAGTACCTGAAACGCAAGAAGGAGAAGAAGTCCTACACCCTCAATGTTCGTTTCACCGAATCGGAAATGCAGGACATTCTTTCCAAGTGTGAGCAGTACGGTTACAAGAACAAGACCGAGTATATCCGTGATTGTGTTCGGGCGAGGGTTGATCTCACGCCCGACCGTTCCGAAATTGCCGAGTGTAACCGTCTGATGAAACGCATCGGAGCAAACATCAACCAGATACTTGTCCGACTTTACAGCACAGGTCACATCTATGCCGAGGATATTACCGAGATAAAGAAAGGGGTAAACGAAATTTGGCATACACTTCTATCCATACGATCAGGGCAACAGTCAGCGCAGCGATCGCTTACATCACAAGAGATGATAAGACCATCGACGGTTTATATGTCAACTCTTATGCTTGCCGAGCCGATAGCGCAGGAGCAAGCGAGGACTTCCGAGCCGTCCGAAACACAGGAACAGGACGCACCCAAATCCTTGCCTACCACATGATACAGAGCTTTGCCCCCGGTGAAGTCACGCCCGAACAAGCTATGCAGATCGGAGAGGAGCTGTGCGACCGTTATCTGAAAGGCGATTATCAGTATGTCATTGCTGTTCATCATGACAAGTCGCACCTGCATTGCCACATCATTTTCAACAACACAAATCTGTATAACGGTCTGAGCTTTACCACCGAGCATAATCAAGGCAGAAAGTCTGAAAGAGCGTGGGCAGAGTTGCGTGAGATTTCGGACGAGATATGTGCTGAACACGGTATATCTGTTATCTCCGAGCCTGAAAAGGGACATGGGGTATCTCACTTTGAGAGGAATATGCAGAAAGAGGGCAAGTCGTGGAAAGATAAGCTCCGTGTCAGGATTGCGGAGGTCATGCTTTACAGCCGTGACTTCAAGGATTTTCTTGAAAAATGTTCGGAGTGCAGTATCGAATATGTTTACAAGCCAAGCAATAAGGTCAAGCTGAAATTCCGTTTATCAGGTGACGGTCAACAGAAGTTTACAAGAGCCGACACCCTGGGCGCAGACTTCACCCCCGAACGCATAGCCGAGCAGATAGCGGAGATACAGGAAAAGCTGTCAGCGGCGAATGTCACTCCCGATATGCTTATCGAAGCGCCGAAGCCTGTTGTTCCAAAGACCGAGCCGAAGCCGACACAGACAGTCACCGCACCGACAAAGCCGAAACAATCTGCCGAGCCTGAAACTATCACCGAAACAAGTGAAACCGCAAAGAGAAAAGCTGCTGCGGAACAGGTGGAGAAGTTCTTTGCAGCCCGACGAGCAAGACGGCAGGCACAGCTTGATATGCTTAACGCAACTGCTATCAATCCGAAGCCTGAACCGTCTGCCCGGACACCACAGCCCACACCTACGGAGAGTAAAGCACCTGAAAAGAAAGAAGATCCGTGGAAAGCTATCAGAGGTATGGGCAGAGCAAACGAAATCATCGCAGACCTTGAAGCTGGTGGCGTTATGTCATTCAGCGAGCTGTCTGGATTCTTCTTCAATACACCTCACTCCGATGACCACACAACTGAGCGTGCCGATCTGAAAAAGAAGTTTACAGCTATCGACACGCTCATTGCAAAGATGAAGCACCGTGACGAGCTGGAGCCTGTTTACAAGGAGTATCAGGGCAAATCGGGCTGGTCGCAGAGCCGTTTCAAGAAGAAAAATGCCGCCACTATCGAGGACTACGAGCAGACGGTCAAGTACATCAAGGAGCATATCAAGAAGTATGCTGTTGACGGCAAACCGCCGACGATGCTTGACCTTTTGGAGAAGTCCAACAAGCTGAAATCGAAGTGGAACAGGCTTAATGTCGAGCATACCGCATTCCTCACCAAGCGTGAAACGGCGAAGAAGTACACCCGACAGGTGCGCCAGTACATCAACGAACAGCAGATGAAGCGTGAGCGTGAGAAAAGCCGTCAGAGGACACAGGCTAAACATAGAAATAAAAATACACTTGAATAAAGAAAGGAAACAACAACTATGAGCAAAATAGGTTATATCCGTGTTTCTACGGAGCATCAGGAAACAGCGAGACAGCAGGAGATCATGTGCAGTTATCAGGTTGACCGCATCTTCTCCGAGAAGCTGTCAGGAGCGAACACCGACCGCCCTCAGCTCAGGGCAATGCTTGACTATGTGCGTGAGGGTGACACCCTCTACATCGAGAGTATCAGCCGTCTGGGACGCTCCACAAAGGACTTGCTGAACATCATCGACACCCTCACAGACAAGGGAGTAACGCTCATCAGCCACAAGGAGAAAATTGACACCGACACTCCTGCGGGCAAATTTATGCTCACCGTGTTCGCTGCACTCTCACAGTTGGAGCGTGAGCAGCTCAAACAGCGACAGCGTGAGGGCATCGAGATCGCTAAGGCTCAGGGCAAGTACACCGGGCGAAAGCCTATCCCCACCGACTGGACGAGGTTCGGTCAGCTCTATGGGGAATGGAGAGCCAAGCACATCACGGGCAGGGACTTTATGCGGAGAATGAATATGTCAGCAAATACTTTCTACCGCCGTGTGCGTGAGTATGAACTCCGTCACGGCATCACCGAGCCGACCTCAGCTTGACCGTCAGGCGAACGGAAATGCCACACATCACTATCCGAGCCTGCGGAGCGGAATTCTAACCGCTGAAAAGAAAAAGCCCTCAGAAACGCTTACAAGAGCATTTCCGAGGGCTTGCGGTTATTCAGTTCCAATAGAGTTTGTGCCTGTTGTGGTGTGCCCCACAATGCCTATTCAGACTTGTGTGGAACGAAAAATATAGTATTTGGCAATAAAACAAGATAACAATAAATTTATAGTTTAGTTAACTACATAGACATTTCCCTTTATGGCGATTTCGTTTATTATGGCACTACGGTTCAAATCTTTTTGGGACAATAAAACAATACCTATAATATTAATATCAGATTGCTTAATAGTATCTTTACCTGTATTAATACCGTTTCTTATGTTTTCAAATTCGTCTTCCAAATAAGCGTGTTTATCATTTATTATATTAACAAACTTATCTAATGGTGAAATGAGCTTTTCGCCAGCATAGAACAACGGGATACCATACACTCCTCTTTCGTCATTTTGAGGATTTTGAATCGTTGGTAGTGTTGAATCAGAATCATTGTAAGTATCGACCCAAAGCCATGTCACTGTTCCGTATTCACTATATTCATCTATTACAGATGATATATCTGATGAATTGATTGCATTCTTGAATGATACATATATTTTGCCTTCGCCAAGGATTGTTGAAACATCATTATCTTCTTCTGGCGTGGGGAGAAAAAAACGTTGATATTGAGAAGAATCATTTTCTTTAATAAGACAATTAGGAAAGTCTGTATTTGCGTTTACTCCGCTTGTGCCTGTCAATAAGCCGATTTTTTCAAATATGAATTTCTGATCAAGACTCACTTTTAATCTGAATGTAAATTTGTTAGTGTATTCTGTTGTGCTAAAAGGATAACTAAGAATAGAGTATTGATATTCATTACTGCTCTTTTGCTTGATGTCAAGCTCATTTCCATTTGGACAGCTTATATAATAATAATCTTGTATATCTTTATTCATTTGAGTCATCATTTTATCTCTGTTGTGATACTTAGATAAAACAAAAGTGCCTGCCGTAACTAATAATGATATAATTATAATTATAATTGTTTTTTTCATTGCTTCAACCTCTACTTCAAGGCTGGACACAGCTTATAAGCTGTTCATTATAAAAAACAATTATTTTATCATTTGGCAATAGCTGTTCTGTTCCCATTGAATAATCATTCGATGTATCCCAATTAGACCAATCTGCTGCATTTAGTCTAAAATGGATTACAAACTGTTTATTAGGTTGAAGTTCAACATCGGTATTAAATTTGATTTTTGCATATGTATTTCCGTAATCGTCATTAACAAATTCACAAACCGAAGTATTACCTAAGTATTGATTATCTACAGCAAGCCAGTCGCAATGGTATTCAAGGTTTTCTTTATTGTCTGCATTAAATACATAATTTATAGTTATATCACTCATTTTTAAAGGCTTGTCAGAGTTGTTAGTTATAACTATATTGGGATTTATAGTATTTGAGTTACTAATACCTGCATTGCAAGATTCTACTGTTATTTCAGGTGATTTCTCATCATCTTGAATTACCCCTGGATTGATAGTTGGCGTAACAGTTGTATCTATTTCACCATCATTATCAAGATCAATGTTAATAAAAAATGAACCATCTGATAAATTTAAGAATAATACAGATCCACTATTCACAGAGATATTGGTATACAAATAGATGTTTCCATCAATATTGCACATAATATCAGTGTTTTGATCAGCAAGTGAATTGATTTTACAATCATAATTATCATCAGCAAATTGAGCCAGTAAAATCGGATTGCCAACTGATGTTAAAGGGTCAAATTTAAAATTATTCCCTTCATGAACCTCTGAATTTGTGTAATAATATGAACAGGTTTCGTTTGAAAAGAATAAATCAAAATAACCTGAAATAGCAAGCTTATTTGAAAGTGTCTTGGTTTCTTCTATGGCATTAGATGTAAGATTGTTATTTGCCATTTTTGTTCTCATGGGCAGCTTCATAAATGATTTTGTATCTTTTATGTTTTTTAATATCTCATCTATGCATTCCTGACTCTGTATTAACCCCATATGATCTTGATCAAAGATTTTTATATCCAAAAGATCGTGATTAAAATTCATTGTTGCACTTTCAATTGGAACTACACTATCGCCAATACCATATTCTGGAACGAATTGCAATCCTCTATCGCCAGGACAATGTTGAATAGTTGAAATGGTATTTCTATTACTTCCTACTAATGCTATTCTTTTCAGATTATTAGTATTGTTTTGGGATATTTTTATGCGGCTATGGTTATATTTTCCATCTATCCAAAGATAATTATTATAATCATCAGAAATCAGCTCATCAAATTCGTCAAATGTAAAATACGTAAAATTGCCGTTATCTATAAAATAATCATACCAATGATCATAAGTTCGTTTATATGAATATATCCACTGCCAGTCATCTGTATAATCTTTATTTGGCAACAAATCATAACAACTGCCTAAATTCACCAAAACACTTGGAAGTTCAAATGAAGTAAATAATGATTCTGCTACCCCGAGTCCTCCTATGATATATGATAAATCACCAGTGCTTAAAACGCAAAGCATCGTTGGCGCACCCCAAAATGGTGTTCCGGCAGTTATTTGTTTAGAAATATTATCAGCACCATATTCCGAAATGTATTTTTCTGTAACAATACCACCCATACTATGTGCAACAAAAACTACCTCATTATAATCACTAATAAGATCATGAAGATTATTAGCCGTTATTTGCGCTCCCATTCTCCAATCATACGGGAAAAATAAGATATCATACTTATCAGAAATATCAGTATCATTATTTAGTGATTCAATTATTCCTTTATAAGTATCATCATATCCATAATTATTAACAGGATATAATTCAATATTACTATTACCGTAGTAATCGCATTTGAGCGACTGGAACGCATTGTGAATTTTTTTAACATCATCAAAGTTACTTGGCTGTTCAATCCAAGATCCCCATACACTTTCATCATTTGATGTTTTTGCAAGATCTATTCCCATTATTCCCGGTACTACTACAACGGCTCTTTTCAATTTAGGAATTGTTATGTTTTTGGTTATTCGCTTTACTTCTGTATCACCGGTCTTGGCAACTTTGTATGATAATTCAAAATCCAATTTTGCATTTATATCAGAATTATGTTTTGAATCTGTTGGAACTATAAATTTCAAAGGAATTGAATAGCTTTTACTTGGCTTTATTACCGAATAATTGTGTGTAAGTGAGGTTCCATACTTTGGTTCAAGGTTATCAGCAGTGATTTTTATCGATACATCTGTCGCATCGCCATCTCCAATATTATCCAAATATACATTTGCATTTATATCATCATAATTAAAATTGGAAATACTAACCTTATTATCAGCGTATACACTTAATGCTAACGGAGGAATTAAATTCTGTTCTAACTCACTCAATCCATAATAGGTAACAAATTCTCGTGTTTCACCACTGGTGAAAGTATCTTTGTTCCATGTGATGGATACTGCACTATCTCCATTAGATCGTCCTGGCTGAGTCACATAATCCCATAGCGTACTTGTTACATTTCCCCAATTAGTAAATTGTACTTTATCAGGTTTTCTGTCTCCCGATTTGTAGAATGTACCTTGTGCTACTACACCGGGATTAGTTGCGGAATCAAAGGCTTGCCATATTTGCGGAATATTAGAACCTGAATATACGGTTTCAGTTGTTACATCAGATCCGTTTACTCTGAATGGCGCAGCATCATTACCACCGAGCATAGTGTCCATCATAATTCTTATGCCCACTTGTTTGGCGTATTCTGTATCATTTTTGACGATATACTTAATCTTAACAACATCATCTCGTCCAGTCGCCGAATTCTCAATAATAGATAGTTCTTGTGTGACATCAACACCATCATAAGAAGCTTTGGAAACACTTTTAGAACCATCAGCATCATAAGTTACATTTGATGATGTAAACTCATTTATGCTTTCACCAACAACAATTGTTGTTTTTGATGTTCCTCCACCCGGATGACCGAAAAGCATCTTTTTATTATCATCAGTTGAACTGTTAGGGTTTCCTCCTATTGTACCAATAGTATAGTGACCATTACTTGCAGTGTTGAACTCAATGTAGTCATTTGCTATTAAAGTATTATTTTTGAGAATACTTTTAAGCATTCTATTTTGGGGAACACTTACAGCAGAACTTGCCAGATTTGATTTCCATTCTTGGTACTCTTCACCATTAGGATCTAACGTTGAGTAATATTGATATTCGTCAACATAATCATCGGCAAAAGCAGGTAAACTCGTAAGCATAGTTGTAGATAACGCAATACAGCTAAGACCTGCCACGATACGTTTCAAAATCTTATTCTTAACCATTTCATACCACCTTTCTGCAACACACAGTTGCCAATTATTTCTTGTTTACATAGTTTCTCAGCTCTTCTGGCTCTACAGGTTGTGCGAACCAATGGAAGCAAGCACTCGGAACTGATGTGGTAGCTACCACCAGCGCAAGAGCCGCCAGTGCCGTAGAAGCCTTCTTTGCTATGCTCATCAGCTTTTTCATTACAAATCCATCCTTTCAAACAGTTCAGATAAGTCAGGCTCTTTCGGTTGATAAAACGTAATACCGCAAACGCTGCCATTTGAGATATACAGCACCAGCCTTACAAGAGCAAGAATTACAATCGCCAAAATACTCCGTTTTTCTCTTTCCTTATCATCGTTTACTGTTATCACCCCGATTCAAAAAGTGACCGAGCAGTGCCATGATTGCTGACAGCAGCATTCCGCTTGATACATAAAGGCTTAGTTTTTGATATTGGAATACAAGCAGTGCAATCGTGACAACGGATAGGGTAACAGCTAAGATGCAGCTTCTTTTCCTTAGCTTGACACTCTTTTCCTCTGACATCGGTTTATTCGGATGCGGAACGGGAGCAATACATAGAATGATTGGTAATGCTATCATTATGAAACTGATGCTGAATATTGGCGTAATATGTCCGCTTACATTGCAAATGCCGTAAGAGAAAACCATCATCACCATGACAAGCGTGAACATACAACTAAGATGACTGTTAGCGTGAAACCCACCTACAAACTGTCTCAACCCCATAAATACGGCTATGAATACAACAACCGCAGGCAGCGTATGGGAAAACAGAGCAATCAGCAGGACGATAATGGTATTCAGCACATCAGAGATCAGCAGCTCCATTCCATATGCGTAGATCACCTCTTTGGATTCTTCCGTTATGTTCTGAACCACAAAAAAGTGTGCTATGCTTTTTGCAAGTTTTGAAATCATTTCTGAATCACTTCCTGCAAAAATCATAACACAAGTTGCAAATTTTTTCAATAGGTTTTGAGAAAAAAGGTCTCAAAGTGTCCCCAAATGTCGTCTTCTTGTCCCGAAATGCAAATAGTTAAATTTGTAAACAATTACGAACCATAATGTTCAGCTTAAAAATTCCGTCATCATAATCGAAACTTACTAACCCACCCAATCTATCAACGGAGGATTTGATACTGTTTATCCCTATGCCGTGAAGCCCTTGTTCTTTCTTTGTTGATGTTAAAACAGATGTATCTACCTTATCTGATGTATTTGTAATGACAATAAATAGCTTCTCTCGTTCTTCCATTAGGCTTATCCAAATATGCTTATGTGATACACCAGCTCTCTGGCAACCTTCTATTGCATTGTCAAGAGCGTTTCCGATGATACGGCACAACTCCAATTCGTCTGCCTTGATATTTGTTATGATATTGACCTTGCAAATAAACTCTATACCGTATGTCTGAGCAAGAGAACCCTTGATGTTCACAATAGAATCGACGGCATTATTACCAGTATAGCAGAGTCTGTTAGCAAGCCTTACAAATGAGCTTAGCTTGACAAGATATTCCTTAGCAGAATCAGTATCATTGTTTTCCAACATATCATTCAGAACTAAAAATTGATTTTCAATATCGTGTTTAAACTCTCGTACTTGCTTGTATGACAGGGTAAGCAGCTTATAGTTTTCCTGTTCCTGTTGCTTTATTGTTTCAAGGTATTTTAACTTTATCTTATCTTCAAAACTTTCAAAGAAATTAAACATAGCAAGGTTTATAAAGATAATTCCTGCAAGAGAAACGCCCAAAGAAACATAACTATAAGTGTTGCTGCCAACAAATCCATCAAGCATTGTTTGTAAAAGAAAAATACTTATGATTGGAATAACTATTATCAATATCCAATATTTTATCGGCAGTTCACGAATTTTTTTGTTTATTATGCGGTGCATCAATCCTATAAGCCATAAATAAATTATATTTGTGCCTACCATTCCGAGATAACGTCCTAAACCAGACTCTAAGAATTCATCTGGTGTTCCCATATTAGCAATGCAAAGTAATCCAATCACAATAGGTTCAGATATAGATATAATCAGTAAAAACAATATGTTCCAAAATATTTTATGACGGATTGAATCATCATAACAAATAAAGGACATGGAGCTAATAAGAATAATGGTTGTAATCAGATACACTAAAATATTATCTGTCAACAAAACTGTCGCTGACAGTATTACAGTAGAAAGAAGATACGACAGATAAAGAACTGCTTTATTAACTTTTGCCTTACTCAACAAGGAAAAGTATAAGAATACCAACATCATTTCAATTGCTACATGAGCCTCTGAAAAAAAGTCTGTAAAAAGACAGCAAACTGTGATAAAATAGAAATAATAACACAGGAGGCTGATTTTTTATGGCAAGAAGGAAAAGAGAACCGATGAGTGAGGGAAAGAAAAATATCATAGGAATGCTGCTTGAGGAATACGACATCAAGTCTGCAAAGGATATTGAGGATGCCCTCAAAGACCTTCTTGGAGGGACGATCCAGGAAATGCTTGAGTCCGAAATGGACGAGCATCTGGGATATCAGGAATATGAGCGTTCCAGCAATCCTGACTATCGCAACGGCAGGAAAACCAAGAAGATCCGCGGAAACTTCGGAGAAACTGAAATAGAAGTGCCGCAGGATCGTGACGGCAGTTTTGAGCCCAAGGTCGTAAAGAAGCGTCAGAAGGATATCTCAGGCATTGAGCAGAAGATAATATCACTGTATGCTAAAGGCATGACCACACGCCAGATAAGCGAAACTATCGAGGATATCTACGGCTTTGAAGTCAGCGACGGTATGGTATCAGATATCACAGACCGCCTTCTCCCGCAGATAGAGGACTGGCAGAAACGTCCATTGGAAGAAGTATATCCGATAGTATTCATTGATGCAGTACACTTCTCAGTACGCGATAACGGACAAATCAGGAAGCTTGCCGCATATGTGATACTGGCTGTCAGCATGACAGGTCACAAGGAAGTCCTTTCAATACATATCGGTGAAAACGAGAGTGCCAAGTACTGGCTCGGCGTTCTGAACGAGCTGAAAAATCGCGGAGTCAAGGATGTTCTTGTCATCTGCGCAGACGGTCTCACAGGCATGAAGGAAGCCGTATCAGCAGCCTTTCCGCAAACTGAGCTTCAGCGCTGTATCGTTCATCAAGTAAGAAATACGCTGAAATACGTCGGAGAGAAAAACAAGAAGGAGTTCGCAAACGACCTGAAAACGATATATCATGCGCCTTCCGAGGACGCTGCTCTGGAAGCCCTCGACCGTGTCACAGAAAAATGGGAAGACGATTATCCCAATGCTATGAAGAGTTGGTACAAGAACTGGGACGTAATATCGCCAATTTTTAAGTTCTCCTCCGACGTCAGGAAGGTCATTTACACCACCAACGCCATTGAGAGCCTTAACAGCGGCTATCGCCGTCTGAATAAGCAGAGAAGTGTATTTCCGAGCGATACAGCGCTCCTGAAGGCTCTGTATCTTGCAACGCATGAGATTGCCAAAAAATGGACTATGCCGCTGCGAAACTGGGGCAGAGTTCTTGGCGAGCTGGAGATCATGTACCCCGACAGGCTCGGCTGAGCCGCCGGATATCAGCCTGATTCCATTCCGGCAGGCTGATATCCAAAGAACCTTGACAAATTACAGTATCCGTTGTATACTGTAAAAAAATTGGAGCGGTTATTTTTTAGTCGCTCCAATATATCACTTTTATCACAGTTTTTGAATTTACAGAGATTTTTTCGCAGAGTCTGCTACATTGACAATCTCAATGATATTTTCAATCAATACGGGCAACTCGATCATCTCCCTGTTGCATAGTTAAGATAGCGAGCAACTATCTCATCTTTATATGTTTTGCCTATGGGGATTTTTCTGCCGTTGCTTAGAATAATATCGTACTTGGTAATATTCTGTATATGGTCAAGATTTACAAGTATTCCACGGTTTATAATAGCGAAATTGTACTTTAACAACTCGCCACACACAGTTGAAAAATCGCCGCCGTACTCCAATTCACCATTAACTGTGAATAGTGATACCTTTCTTCTATGTCCCTCAAAGTAAAGAATATCTGTCAGCCTGAACTTGAATGACAGATTTTTATTATTGAAAGTGAAAGTTCTAAATCGCTGCTGGCACTCAGCAATGATAGAATTTAGCTGTTTGGTATATACATAGTCTGGCTGATTTTTCAATATATAGCGAAACGCTCCCACATCGTAGCCCTTAACGGCAAATTCGGCATAATTCGTCAGGAAAGAAATAATAACTGAACCATCTATCTGTCTGATTCTTTCAGCGGTCTGCAATCCGGTCAGATCGGGCATTTCAACATCGAGTATGATGACTTCATACATTCCCTTGACATAGAAACTCAATAAGTCTCTCCCGCTTGTAAATTCGTGTATTTCGCAGTCGGGGAGTTTCATTTCTCTTAATCTGTTATGAAGTTGTTTTAAGAATACAGGTTCATCATCAACGATAGCAATATTCATAGCAATCACCTCACAATTGGTCATGCTTTATGTATCAGTTATCATTATACCACATCGGAGAGATTATTTCAAGAGAAAAAATAGCTATGCCTCCATTAATAGTTTCGGAGACATAGCCTCATGTTGCGTTATTTTATATTCATCGAATATGGTCTATTGCCTGATTTAAGAGTGGGTGTACTTATAAGTGCTTCACAGAAGACAGCGAGAGAACGCCGGAATACAATGTCACTTGGGTCGATAAGCATGGGGTTACCCATGACGGTGTCGTGGGCGGCGACCCGAAGTGCGACGGTCACAAGCTCCCGTGCCTGTTTGAAGCAGGCGAATACGAAGCGCATTATATGACTACCGGCTCCAAGGAGCGCATCTTCCCGCATACCTTTGTGCTTGACAGAAGCCTTGACGCGGTAGGCGGCGGCAAGGTCGATGTGCTCAGATGTTCCGTCTGCGACTATATCGTTCCTGTGAAGAGCCATGTCCATGAT
>OBKR01002475.1_pt1 | contig 13455 bp, 10 predicted proteins | sample 1518991 | NCBI WGS metagenome assembly OBKR01 (sample SAMEA2452117, study PRJEB22498) | human gut metagenome | biome: human feces; feature: human gut; material: feces | place: Australia | collected 2012
CTACATGGCCCGCCACACCTTTGCCAATCTGCTGAGCAGTGTCATGGGCTGCCTGCCTGGCGGCTTGACGCAGATGACGCTCCTTATGGAAGAATACCATGATGCCGACGAAAACGTCGTCGTCGTTTCCCAATGCCTGCGCCTTTTCGTCGTTGAAGTGAGCGTTCCTTTCCTTGCCATCAACCTATTTGGCGGGATCCTGACCAAGACCGCCGCGCCGGACCTTTTGGCAGGCCTTGTCACAGACGGGATGAAGCTCTTTCACCCGGGCTGGCTCATCGTTTTTCCCCTTGCCGTAATGGGGCAGCTTTTTGCCCGCAAGGTCCAGCTACCCACGGGGAACCTTTTAGGGCCCATCCTCTTTACCGCTTTTTATGCCACACTCTGGGGTCCGATTCCTTCTGTTCCCCCCGCCGTCATGGCTTTTGCCCAAATGAGCATTGGCATCTATATTGGAACCATGCTTGACCGGGATAAACTGCTGCGAACCAAGCGCCTTGTTCCCAATGTCCTTGTTGGCTCCCTGCTCATGGTCGGAACCAGCGCGGTCGTAGCCGTCATCATCGGAAAAGCTTACGGCTATTCTCCGATTGGCGCTTTCCTTGCCGTAGCTCCCGGTGGTATTGCTGAAATGTGTCTAGCCGGCATGGAAATGAGCCAGGATGTTGCCATGATCCTCACCTACCAGCTGATCCGTGTTCTCATGCTGAACTTTGCCGTGCCCTTTGCCATTAAACGCTTTTTCCCCAAAGAAAGCCTGTAAGCGGAAGGATTGGTGAAAAGCTGCCAATGGACAAAAGCATATGGGAACCGGTGAAAGACAAAATAACGCCTTTCCCGCTCTTTTTTCTTGATTACCGTAACGTTTCTTTTCAAAAATCAAATCAAGTATCCATAATTTAAAACAACTATTTTAATTTCAGTAAAATTTGAATTTTACCGTCGTCGTCCATATACCGCATGATTACAAGGATTTCAGCCATTTCATAAGGTTTTTCTTATTATTTATATTTAAAACTTGTTATTTGAGAGTCCACCTAATCTATGATAGGATTCAATTGTGAAGGATTTGAGAACAGTATCACCTTCACTTGGCTGCGGGGTCGCCCGCGCCCCTTTTTGCGAATGTGAAACGGCGCCACGCCTTTCCCTTGGGCCCACTGTCATCGGACCGCCATTTTATTTTTTACGGGTCCTGACGAAAGCGCGTGACAAATGGACAGCTGTCCCCTGCCCCTTCACATCCCAAAAGCCATTCAAGTTTCGAAAGGAGTCCAATCATGAGCGACGAAAAAAAGAAAAGTTTCACCCCCTTCGGCCTTAGTTGGCCCCTCTGCCTCGGCTTCATCATCATTGTGGCCGCAGGTGTTATGACCGGTTCCCTAAGCACTGATCTTGCTGGTGGTTTTGCCTTCATGCTGGCCCTCGGTATTATCTGCAACGAAATCGGTGAACGCATCCCCTTCTGGAATTCCTATATCGGCGGCGGTCTCGTTCTGACCTTCCTCGTTTCGGCTTATCTGTTTACAAATAAGATGGTTCCCGCCAAATATGCCAAAGCCGTTGGCATGGTCATGGATCAAGCTGACTTCCTGAGCTTCTTCATTGTCTTCCTGATCTGTGGTTCCATTCTTGGTCTGGAAAAGAAACTCCTGCTGAAATCCTTCGCTGGGTATCTGCCTGCCATCTTTGGCGGCCTCATCGGCGCGGCCGTGCTCGGAGTTGCCGGCGGCCTCGTCTTTGGCATTGCCCCGGATATGATCCTTCTGAACTATGTCCTTCCCATCATGGGCGGCGGCAACGGTGCCGGTGCTGTACCGCTTTCCCAGATCTATGAGACCGTAACGGGCGACAAGGCAGCCAACTACTACACCTTCGCCATTACGATCCTGACCATTGCGAACATCTTCGCCATCCTGACGGCGGCTATCCTGAACCAGATCGGTCATAAACATCCGCAGCTCACCGGCGACGGCAACACCCTGATCCGTACCGGCCTTGATATCGAAGCGGAAAAGAACGATGCCATTCCTTCCATCAAGGAAATGGGCGGTGCCTTCTTCATGGGCGTTGGCTTCTATGCAGCCGGCCGTCTCATGGGTAAAGCCATCCTGCCGAAAGTCTTCGGTGTTGCCATTCATCCCTTTGCTTGGATGATCATCATCGTTACCATTGCAGCCATGACGGGGATTGTCCCGAACGCAACAAAAGCAGCAGCTAAACGTCTGCAGTCCTTCATGAGCTCCTGCCTCGTTCTCATCATCATGGTCGGCGTTGGTGCCGATACGGACCTGAACCAGCTGATTGATGCCATCAACCTCAGCAACGTCGTCATCGCCTTCCTGATTGTTGTCGGCGCCATCATCGGTTCCGCAATCGTCGGTCAGCTCGTTGGCTTCTATCCCATCGACTCTGCCATCACCGCTGGTCTTTGCATGGCAAACCGCGGCGGTTCCGGCGACCTTGCTGTACTGGGTGCTTCCCATCGTATGGGCCTCATCGCCTATGCCCAGCTGTCCAGCCGTCTGGGCGGCGGTATCGTCCTGATCATCGGATCCATCCTCTTTGGTGCCCTCATTAAATAAGAACCTGTCAAAAACTTCCTGCTTCCTTGAGGCGGGAAGTTTTTTTCTCAAGGAAAGCAGATCCATAACACCGCGGATTACAAAAATCCATTAAAAAAAGCAGTCCCCCTTTTTAGGGGAGGTCAAGGCCCCTTGACACATCAATCCTTGAACCAATAGGCTGTAGATAAAGACCATTCATCGCTCGAAGGAGGTTTTTCTATGAAAAATGCAGTCGGCCGTGAAATTCCAGATGAAATCCTTGCACGAACCGGCAAAGAAGTCTTTAAAGGCAGTTTCCATAACGACCAAAAAGTGTATCGGCGCGCGGCCAATCAATCCCGCGCCCATATAGTGCCAACCCGCAGCAAGGTCCTTTCCTCCATCAAGGACGCCCTCATTGCCGGCGGGGTTCATGACGGCATGACCTTTGGCTTCCACCATCATTTCCGCGAAGGGGACTATATCGTGAACCTCGTCATGGAAGCTGTCCATGAGATAGGCATCAAGGACATCACCATCTGTGCCAGCTCCCTAGGAAAAGCTCATGATCCCATCGTCCCCTATATTGAAGACGGAACGATCACGGGCATTGAGTCTTCCGGTGTACGCGGCAAGATTGGCGAAGCCATTTCCACAGGCAAACTGAAGAAACTCGCCATCATGCGCAGCCACGGCGGCCGTGTCCGGGCCATCGAATCAGGGGAAACACACATTGATATGGCCTTCATCGGCGCCCCCACCTGTGACCCTATGGGAAACTGCCGTGCCGTCGGCGGAAAAAGTGACTGCGGCGTCCTGAGCTATTCCATGGTCGATGCCCAGTATGCAGACTATGTCGTCGCCATTACGGACACCCTGGTCCCCTTTCCCAATATTCCGGCATCCATCTCCATGACAGACGTGGATGCTGTCGTTGTGGTCGATGCCATTGGCGACCCGGTTAAGATTGCCACAGGGCCAGCCAAACCGACAACGGATATGCGTAAGCTCCTCATGGCCCGCTATACGACAGAATTTCTCATCCACACCCCCTACTACAAAGAAGGCTTCTCATACCAAACAGGTGCGGGCGGCGCTTCCCTTGCCTCGACGGGTATTCTTGCCGAACATATGAGAAAGGACGGCATCCATATGGGCCTTGCCCTCGGCGGCATCACAAAGACCATGTGCGACATGATGGACGAAGGCCTGATTGACCGTATCGTTGATGCCCAAGTCTTTGATACAGGGGCCATTGAAAGCATCAAGAATCATCCAGGCCGACATATTGAGATCTCAACCAGTGAATACGCAGACCCCTTCAACAAAGCTTCCTACGTCAATCATCTCGACTTTGTCATCCTCGCATCCTTAGAAGTGGATACCCACTTCAACTGCAACGTTGTCGTTGACTCAAGCGGCATGGTTACAGGCGCCCAGGGCGGGCATCCAGATACAGCGGCAGGGGCCCAATGCACCATCGTCATCGTACCGCTGCTGCAAGGCCGCATTCCTGCCGTGAGGACCGAATGCACCACCATTACCACGCCGGGCGAGACAGTGGACGTTGTCATCACGGACTTTGGCATCGCCATCAATCCCAAGCGTCAGGACCTCATCGACGCCATGAAAGGTGTCGACCTTCCCTTCTGTACCATAGAAGAACTGCGCGACAGGGCCTATGCCATTGCCGGCGTCCCCGATGCCGTCACCTTCAAGGACCGCATCGTAGGGATCATCGAAGCACGGGACGGATCGATCATCGATGTCGTACGAGAGATCGGTGAATCTAAGAGTTAATCAGTCAAACTCGGGCTGACTAAAAAAGCGCCACAACCGAAGGATCCGGTATGGCGCCGTACGCTATGGTCTTTTAAGGTACTCATTGGCACATGTAACGCCACCGGCCCCAAACTGCCCCCTCATGGGGGAACGGGTCCGAAATGATTCGCCCGGGAACCTGTTTCTCGGACTTTCGCTAACGCTTTAAAAGCGTCCTTCGAAACTCGGGCGAATCTGACTCGCTAACCGCTTGCAAGGAAACGTCGCTGCGCTTCTCATCCACCACCAAAACCGGTAAATTTTGTTAATCAATGCTTATGGAAAATTCCCGGTTTCGGTCCTCCGCCTTGGCAAAGGCGGATCGATGCGCTATATCGAGTTCTAAGGGAAAAGACCGCATGGCAGGGCTGGATCTGGTTGGAACTATGTGAATCCTTACCATAGAAATCGCTTTTGAACGACAGAAAACGTGTCTTTGACAACAAACTTGGCGCCGGTCTCACGGTCTTTACCCTCCAAGTCTTTTGGCTTGATAGCCGCGTCCTTGGCCGCGAGAAAGCCATTCGGGCCTTGCCCGAATAAGACAGCTTGACAGCCTTTTACACGATCCCCCACCGTGAGGCGGGTCCTCCTCTGATACGCCATGAGCCCCTTGCTTCAGGTAATCTTTCCTGAAAGCAAGGGGCTCACGTTCTACATCAAATTTTTGCTAACCGCTTCTGCTTCCCCATCTCCCTCACAAAGAGTCCCCCAATCAGTACATCGGCGGCAAACCAGCTAAGCGGATAGCACCACATGATATTCCGAAAAGTCGGATCCGCCTCATAGACCGTTGCAAGCCATAGCATCCGTGTGCCGACGATGCTGACCAGCATGCCAAGAGCCGGTGCAAGGGAGTTTCCGAAGCCACGCATGGATGCGGCAAGGCTTTCATAGATAGACGAGAGAAAATAAAAGCCGATGATGATATGGACACGCATCATGCCAAGTTCCATGGCATCAGGTTCTAGGCCAAAGACCTCCAAAAAGGGCCGCGCAGCCAAAAAGACAAGCACCGTCAAAAAGCAGGTAAAGCCAAAGTTCAGCGTCAGGCCTTTTTTCACTACGTTCAAACAACGCTTGATATTGCCCGCACCAAAGTTCTGACTGGTAAAAGTCGTCACCGCCTGCCCAAAAGCATTGATAAAAGGATAGGTATTGATTTCAAGGACATAGGCCGCTGCCGAAGCAGCCATGGCAAGAGACCCTTCGCTGTTGATGGCCGACTGGATAACAAGGTTCGAAAAATTAAAGACCATCCCCTGGATACCTGCCGGCACACCAACGCGAAGGATTTCCTTGATGTCCTCCATGCGGACGCGGATGGCACCGGGATAAAAATGGAGCACCCCATGTTCATAACGCAAAAGACGCAGGAGAAGACCCGAACTGATATAGTTTGCGATAGCGGTCACGGTTACAACGCCGGCAAGGCCAAACCCTAAAAAGACAGCCAGCAAATTGCCTGCAATATTGACGATACTTGCCGTTACAAGGGAAAGAAGCGGCGTCCTGACATTGCCATGACTGCGGTAAATGGCCGATAAAAAGTCATAGAGCGTCATCCCTGGCATTCCCAATAGATAGACGCGCAGATATAATTCCGAAGCCTCCCGCACCTCAAGAGGAACCCCCATCCAGCCCATGAGGGGTCCCGCAAAGATTTCGCCCACGACAAGGATAAAAAGCCCCGTGAGTCCGGCCATAAGGACCGTTGTATGAATCGCTTCAGAAGCTTCCTTCAGCCGTCCTCCGCCAAGTTTCCGGGCAATCAGCACATTGGCGCCGAGGGAAATCCCCAGGAAAAGATTAACGAGAACCCCAATGACAGGTGCATTGTTGCCCACCGCGGCAAGGGCCTCCGTCCCAACAAAACGGCCCAAGACCATAATATCTGCAGTATTGAACATCTGCTGCAGGATACCAATCATTGCAACAGGGATTGCAAATTGAAAAATAGGTCCCACAAGGGATCCTTCCAGCATATTGATTTGCGCTCGGCTCATCTAAACCACCCACATTCTCAAAAATTCCTAGTGTGCCTATCTATTATATACCTAAGGGAAATCGGTGCAACTACGATTTTAATGATACTTGGCTTAAGGAAGAATCAAAAAACCGCCCTCTCCCAACTGGAGAGGACGGTTGTTCTTATTCAGTCATCGATGACGGCAACACATTCCACTTCGACGAGACCACCCAGCGGTAGCTTCCCGATTTCCACGCAGGAGCGGGCTGGGAATCCATCCGTAAAATAGGATTTATAGATTTCATTGACCTTCCCAAAATCATTCATATCCTGAAGAAAGATCGTCGTTTTTACAATATCTCCGTAGGAAGCACCCGCTTCCTTTAGGATTGCGCCAAGATTCTTCATGGACGCGTGGGCTTGGGCTTCCAGCGTATCCGGCAGTTTTCCAAGCGCTACATCAATGCCAAGCTGGCCCGATACATAAACCGTATTGCCGGCCTTGATGCCTTGGACGTAAGGCCCTACAGCAGAAGGGGCATTTTTCGTAGAGATAATTTGCTTTTTCATTATTTTACAACCTCTTTTCCTTTTTTTCTGAGAACAGTACCATTTCTCCTGCCTGTATATTTTCCACCAGCAACTTCAAATACACCATTTACCATGACGTATTCGATTCCTTCCGGGTATTGAGTCGGGTCTGTAAATGTGCCTTTGTCAATGACCGTATCAGGGTTGAAGACAGTAATATCAGCGTAGGCTCCTTCCTTAATTTGGCCACGATTTTTGATATTGAAGGTAGCTGCTGGTTTACCTGTCATCTTATATACAGCTTGTTCAAGGGTCAGGGCCTTATCTTCACGAACATATTTACCAAGAACACGCGGGAAAGCACCATAAACACGAGGATGCGGTTTTCCGCCCAAAAGTCCATCCGTGCAGACGTTCATTTCCGGGCGTTTCATGAAGAGTTTCACATGGTCTTCTGTACCATAGAAGTCAACCATGCCTACAGCATTTTCTTCGTCACGGAGAAGATCGAAAGTTGCATCATAGGGATCTTTCCCTCTTAGCTTACCTAATTCAATCAGTGACAAACCAACAGCATCCTTATTCTTATCCGTCTTGACACTTGTTACATAGATTTGATCGAGGCCAGCAAAATCAACAAAGTTATCCCATCCAGGGATACCGTGTTCGATATCATAGACCATTTTTTTGCGAAGTTCCGGATCGTTGAGACGTTCAATGACCTTATTGGTCCCGCCATCATGAACCCAAGGCGGCAGGATGACCCCCAGCATCGTGCTGCCTGCTACATACGGATATTGATCAAAGGAGACGTCGATACCTTCTTTTTCAGCTTCTTCAAGAAGCTGAATCATTCCATCAATTTTGTCCCAGTTCTTACGACCGCAGACTTTGAAGTGCGAATAATGGATCTTAACGCCAGACTCCTTACCAATTTGGATAACCTCTTTCATCGAATCAAGAATGGTGTCTGCTTCGCTGCGCTGATGAATGACAAAACGGCCATCATATTCAGCGACAACTTTGCACATTTCAACAACTTCCTTGGTTTGACCATAAGCACAGGGCATATAGATAAGCCCCGTGGAAAGCCCGATAGCACCATTTTCCATTTCCCGACGGACAATGTCCTTCATCTTCTGTAGTTCCTCATCCGTAGGTTGGCGGTTATCAAGGCCCATTGCTTCCATACGGACATTGCCATGAGGAACGAGGTAGCATTCGTTAGGACCTGGTTTTACATCATCAATCATCTTAAGATACCCTGCTGTATCACGATAATGATAATTTACCTGATCGGAGTCACCATCAAGACCAGCCAGGTTCTTTCTCCAAGGACTGATATATTTTTCCGGCAGTGGAGCCATGGAGATTCCATCTTGCCCCAAGATTTCCGTCGTGATTCCCTGCATGACCTTAGGACGAACTTCAGGATCAACAAGAATCTGGAGATCACTGTGGCTGTGCGTATCAATGAATCCAGGGGCAACAACGAGACCAGTCACGTCAATGACTTCAGCGCCGTCTGCCGCATCAATCTTACCGATTTTTACAATTTTATCGCCATCAATCAGAACATCCGCTTGATAACGGTTGGAGCCAGAGCCATCGACAACGACACCATTTTTCAACAAAGTCTTCATTTTATTTCCTCCTTCTATTCTAATTAAGTTATTCTTTATCCAGTTCGATTGGAGCCGCTGCTTCTACACCACGGCTAATTTGATACTTAGAAACAATGAAGAGCACTGCAAATGCCACAATGCCGCCAGGAACCATAGCACTAAGTCCAAAGGGAGATTTAAGAGCATAGGTCCAATAGGCCGCAACAGCCGTACCGCTTAAGATAGACAGGAACCCGGCATCTTTCGTTACATTCTTGCAGAATAACCCCCCAATAAAGGCTGCAAACGGACCCGCACTTCTCAGGGCAAAAGCACTCATCATAACAGAGATAATGTTCGAGGCAGTAAGAGCTACACCAAGACCAACAAGCCCAACAATGGTCATAACAACGCGGGAAACCAAAATTTCCTTCTTATCATCATGAACACCGCCACGGATATAGGGCCGATATACGTCATTTGTGAACATTGTTGCCGTACCAATCATGTTACCGGAAGCAGAACTCATTGTAGCTGCGACAACAGCAGCGAGGATAATGCCAGCAATAATAGACGGTGCAAACTGCATCGTTGCATCAGCCAATGCATTTTTCTGTTGACTTACAGCATATCCATCAATACAAGTGTATGCCATAAGACCGATCATGGCAGGAACAATTGCATAAACTGCGGAAAGAATGCCGGTAAGAACAGAACCAATCTTTGCGGATTTACCATCTTTAGCAGAGCAGAATGTCTGGACAATTTCTTGCCCCGTAGGGAAAGTCATACAATACATAACAATGTAGCCAATAACCGTTGGAACACCAATTTTCGTCATACTGAGCATGTTCATGTCAGCACCCGTTGCCGTCTTCATAGCTGCTGCTTTAGCGAATAGTGCCGAAAAACCGCCCACAGCAGGATTTTCTGCCATAATAAACATAGCAACTGCCATACCAATAGTGATGAATAGAACATGCATCATATTTGCCGCTGCAACAGAGGCAAAACCGCCAACCATTGTATAAAGGATAACAACAGCGGTTGTAATGACAGCGGCTGTTTGAAAACTAATCCCCGTTACGACGTTAATAATGGATGCTGTTGCAATGATCTGGGCCCCAGTTGCCATAAAAAGTGCTGCAATCGATGTAAATGCCGTTACCATATGAGACGGTTTTCCGTAACGTTTCCCAATGATTTGAGGAACCGTGGAAGCAGCCGCCCGTCTAAAATAAGGAGCAATAAAAGATACTAAGATGAAACCGATACCTCCAGCAATAACGTACCAGCTTGCAGAAAGACCGTATTGGAAAACATTGGTTGCGATACCTGTAGTACTGGCCCCGCCTGTATTGGCAGCAAAAAGCGTACCTGCCAAAGTTAATGGGCCAAGAGATTTTCCGGCCATCAAAAAATCTTCATTGCTCTGAGAAGCTTTTTTCTTAGATTTCATCTTGGATACAATTAATCCGATTGCAATTGTAGCAATCATATACAGAAAAATAATAATTAAAGCTGTAATTTGCTTTTGACTCATATTATTCATCTCCTCATCACCACTTTTATACGATTATTCCCTTTTATCAGATTATTTATCGGATAAAATAAGGAATTTGCTGTCTAAGCCCAGTGGAAAACCTAGACAGCACCCGTTCTTTATTTTGCTTATTTCATCAAAGCTTTTAGAACGCCATAATAGCAATCCGTTACTTTGGCCAAGCTGTCCACTTCAACATATTCACTGACTGTATGGGCCAAATTTTCACGGGAAGGGCCAAGGCCAAAGGTCTGAATGCCAGCTTCTCCAGCATAATGGCTGCCGTTAGTGCAGAAATTGTATTGAGTGATTTCAGGATCATAACCGCGTTCATTCAGTTCTTTTTTGACTGCTTGAACAAATTCAGCATCCTTGTCAAAGAGCCAGCCAGGGAAGAAACGTTCACCTTCGATAGTTTCTCCGGTGTAACATTTTTCCTTACCTACAGCATAGGAGACTTTTACCTTAAGTTCCGGATCATCTGCCATCAGTTTATCCATAAGGGCAACAATCGGAGCCAATACACTTTCTTTGGTTTCGCCGACAAGCAAACGACGGTCATAGGTTGCGCGGCAATATTCAGGAACAACAGAGGCGCCAGGATAAGGAGCCGATTTCACGTCAACCAATTCCAAGATACCCTTCCCGAGAACGGGATGTTCTGGCGGAACAATCGTACGAATGGCTTCAATAACACGAGCCATTTTATATACAGCGTTGATTCCTTTTTCAGGGTTGGCGCTGTGGCAGGGTTTGCCGAAGGTTTCCACAACGATTTCGGCACGTCCGCGCTGGCCTACTTTCAGGTTGCACTGAGAAGCTTCACCGATAACAACAATATCAGGTTTTACATAAGCGCTGATAGAGCGGGAACCAACACCTTCAAAGCATTCTTCATGAACAACGCCATCAACATAGATTTCTCCGGCAAAGTCTTTATTCGTATCTTTTGCGAATGCAATAGCTGCCGTCGTGTAAGCTGCAATGGCACCCTTCATGTCTGTCGTACCACGACCATAAATCTTGCCATCATGAATTTCAGCCGCAAAAGGAGGATGGATCCATTCCTTTTCATTCGTTACAGGAACCGTATCCATATGTCCATCAAAAAGGATCTTCTTACCCGGCCGTTTTCCTTTGATGCATCCAATAATGTTGCCGTACTTATCGATGTGAACAGAATCGAACCCATTGGCCTTATACGTTTCTTCGAGTACTTTGGCAACGCCATCTTCATGACCGGAATAGCTCTGCTGTTGAACAAGTTTTTGACACAATGCAATAGCTTGATCTTTGACTTCTTGGTTAATCATTTGAATTTGCCTCCTCATTTTTACCTGTTTAGTTGATTTTTATTTCGCATACAGCCCATCCCAAACGATGCGGCGATAATTTTCTTTGTCCGTATCCCCTTCCGTACTGAAGAAGAGGATTCTGGAGTTTTCATTAAGTTTCAGAGCTTCCTTCAGCTCCTTAAGCTCAGGATTGCGCAGGATTTCGCTAACGGCCCCAAAGGCAGCAGCACCGCTCTCTCCAGAAACAACCTTCTGATCCTTTCCCATTGGATTCCCTAAAATTCGCATGCCTTGTGCGGCTGCGTAATCCGGACAGGAAATGAAGAAGTCCGCATAATCCGACAGGACCTGCCAGCCAATGCTGCAGGGTTCACCGCAGGCAAGACCAGCCATGGTGGTCCGCATATGACCTGTTACAGGGTGAAGTTTACCGTCGTCGGCTTTTGCCGTTCGGAAAAGACAGTCGGCCTGATCCGGTTCCACAATGCCGATGATGGGCTTTTCATCTCCATATAAGGAGGAGAATAGCCCCGTAATCGCACCCGCAAGGGATCCGACCCCAGCCTGCAAGAAGATATGAGTTGGTTTTTCCGGCAGCTGTTCATAGGCCTCAAGACCCATGGTACCATATCCCTGCATGATCCAACGAGGAATATCCTCATAGCCTTCCCATGCCGTATCCTGGACCATGACCCAACCTTTTTCCTCTGCATTGCGATTAGCAAGACGAACAGCATCATCATAGTTAAGATCCGTAATGGATGCCTCAGCACCTTCAGCCCGAATATTCATAAGTCGTTCTTCAGCTGAACCTTCCGGCATGTAGACCACGGAATGCTGACGGAGCTGGTTTGCCGTCCAAGCAACGCCGCGGCCATGATTGCCATCGGTTGCCGTGACAAAGGTAATATCCCCGAGCGCCTTGCGCGTTTCTTCGCTTGTCAGTTTCTCATAGGTGACCTCCTTCATATCGATGCCAAGCTTATCGGCAAGATAGTGACCCATGGCATAGCTCCCGCCTAGGACCTTGAACGCATTGAGACCGAAACGATAGGACTCGTCTTTTACATAGATGGAAGAAACGCCAAGGGCCTTTGCCGTTTCCTTGAGACAGGCGAGGGGTGTCTCCTTGTAGACAGGGAAACTGCGATGATAGGCACGCACATTTTCCTCAACAGAACGGCTTAAAAAGTCCAGGCTGCACTTCTTGTCGGCGTGAGTCTTATGAACCATTTGAAAGTCTTTTGTCATGACGCTAACTCCTCTCAAAAATTCTTTTCACTTTATATATAGCAACTATCGTGCCAAAAATGAAAAAGTGAAATAAAAGAGCCTAAAATCGCATGGGAGCATGTGGTCAGGATTATTGGCCAAATAGGAAGACCTGGGAACGAAAACAAAAAATCTCAAAATGAGAATATATAGCTTCTCATTTTGAGATTTTTCTCATTTTGAGATTAAAAAAGAAGGGCCAGAAGGCGCAAACTTACTTTATGGTATCTCCCCTTAAAAACGCCTTAGAATTCTTTGAGAGTTCGTACGGCACGACGCCAAAGCGTTCCGACCGGAGGGCGCCGAATAAATTTTTCGATAACACGGGCCTGCAACCGAATCGCTTCGACGGTGTCTTGCGATTATCGGTCTTGAACCATCGAAAAATGCTCCTCGCTAGCCGCTGTTATGAAGTGACCTTTGTCAAGACGGTTTCCAAAAATCTTTTCCCTCATACTTGACCCAAAGATAGTACCTGGCAGCATATGGCAAGAGCTAGGGGTTCACAGCCTCCGTCTCCGGCTTTGGCCTATTCTGTTATACGTGGATTGGTTACCAACAGGCTAATGGTTTCGCCGAGAGCCACACTATCTCGTATCACGGATCTTAAGGTACAACCTATAAGCGGCTATCGTGGATGGCTCGTAAGGAGACGTCGGGCATATATTTTTACTCAGCCCAAAAATCGGGCTGATTTGATGAAGAACGTGAGGCCATTGCTTAAAAAAGACTTTGTGAAAATAATAGCCTCATGGCCTATCGTACGATGGACCGTCCCACGTTTGCTGATTTTTTACGTCTGGGTGCTTCCTTTCCTAACCATGTGTCGTCACTTCCAGCGCCCAGCTTATCAAAGCGGAAGCTTTTTGCAATC
>OBKR01002477.1_pt1 | contig 13451 bp, 9 predicted proteins | sample 1518991 | NCBI WGS metagenome assembly OBKR01 (sample SAMEA2452117, study PRJEB22498) | human gut metagenome | biome: human feces; feature: human gut; material: feces | place: Australia | collected 2012
GGCGGCCGATGTCGGAGCGGGCGCACGCGTGTTGCGCGTTGTGACGGGGAACGAATTGTTTATTTACAATTCGGGTTGGCCCAGTGAATTTGCTTATACCGGCTATTCTCTTACGGGCGGGATCGGCAGCGAGTATGTGATCAGCTACGAGCTTACGCTGTTGCGTTCCGGATGGCTCGGATTTATTTTCAATTCGAATACCTCCGTGTCTGCGGGCGAATACAGAATCAATGACAATACGGTTCTTTCCGGTCCCCGTACGTTCGGGGCGTTTACGGACGGAAAAGTGGACGTTCTTCCTTTCGGCGGGACGGGGGACGGCTCGCAGATTATCACGCCGGCTGCTTCCTATACCTACGGAAGAAAAATGCGGGTTCAAATGCACATGAAGCAGACGGGAGACGCGCAGACGGAGCTTACGATCAGTTTTGTCTATGCGAATGATCCGGACGCGGTTGTACACAGTGCCGACTTTGTCATCATGCAGCCTATCGGTGGCTATGTCGCCTTCACGCACAGTGCCGAATTTATCTTTTCCCGGCTGCAAATTTCGGACGGACAAGGCAATCTGTTGGGCGGAGACGATTTTTCGGAAAACGGAGTTTACGGAAAACTGACGGAAAATTGGTATATCGGATTGAAAGCGGAATCGGCCAATACCGCTAAGACGGAAAATTTCGGCGAATATACGGACGGGGGGATTTCTTTCAGCGAGAAGACGGGGGCCGGTGAAACCACGACGCTTACTTCCCGCAAGGTCGTTCCGGCCCGCGAAGGGTCAGATACCCGGGAAAATATGTTCTCGGCGGAATTGTCCGTTAGAGCCGGTACGCTTGAAAATGACGGGCGCTATTCGTTTCGCTTCGGAAACGGAAGCAATGAAATTTCGGTTTACGGTGACCGTATAACGGACGGAAAAGGGACGCAATATCCGTTTGCCGGACAGCGCAAAGAGGCCTATACGCTTTATTTCACGGCGAAAGCAACGGGAATTCTCGAGGTTTCGGACGGAGTATCCGACCCGTTTGTCTTTGATTTCAAAGACGAAAATGCCTTTGCCGGCGAGTACGGTTTGTCAGCGGTACGTCCCGTATCGGGTAAAATGGACGTTGCTTTTCTCGGTTTTTCCCTTGAACTTACGGGCATTCCTTCGGCACCTTCGATAGAGGTGAGAAAACCTGCATGGGTCGCTGTAGGAGAAGAAGTTGATCTGACGCCCGTGTCCATGGAGGACGAACTGGACGATGTCGCAGATCTGACTTTGACGATTTCAATCGAGAAGGAAACGGGCGGCAGCGTGGAAACGAGCGGGTATAAGGCGGTCTTCCCCGAAGTGGGTTATTATACCGTGCATTATATTCTTACAAATACGCATGGACTCAGTGCCGAAGAGGAATTTGTCGTGCGGGCGATCTATCGCGGCACGGCGGAAAATCTGACAGACGTCGCATACACCGATTTTTCGGGGGACAATGCGGGATGGGAAGTCGTCGGGAGTGCTGACGCAACAGGGGCATTGGCGCTTGCTCCGGACGGGAAACTTGCAACGCAATCCGATTTTGTTTATTTTATCGCGGAATTCAATGTGAAGGGCGGCTTTGAAATCGTATTCGGAGAATGTCACGACTATGAGAACGCATTCGGAATTACCGTAACCGCAGACAATGCCGTAACGCTTCGCAATCTGCTCTCGGAAACGGGCGAGAGAACAGCGGTGCTTTCAAGGGATCTGCGGTTGGAGGAAGAGTATGCGGATATCCGTCTGAAAGTGATGGGCAATACCGTGACGCTGTATGGCCGGTCTGCCGGCGATCCGCTCGTCTGGTATGAGCTTGCATCTTTTTCGTTCGAAAGCGACATGCCTGCCACTTACGGGACGGTTTCCCTTCGTGCGGCTGACGGAGAGGCTTCCGTCAGAAAAGCTGCCGTGTATTCGTTGGATGCTTCCATTGAAATCCTTCCGGATGATTATGATCCCGCCGACGAAGGGACCGGAAAGCATAAAAAGCCTCTTCAAGGAGGCGAAGGTATCGACACGGGCATTATTGTCGCGATCGCAGCGGCGGTTGTCGTGTTGGCGGCTGTTGCGGCAGTGCTGATTATAAAAAAGAAGAAAGGACGCAAACAGGCTTCAGAAGGAGAGAATAAGCCGGAAGACGGGGGGATGGGCGAATGAAGATGAAGTTAAAAAAGTTTGTTGCGGCGTTTTTATCTGCGGTTTTGTTGGTTTGCGGGCTGTTTTCCTCCGTTTCCTGCAGCGAGAAAAAGAGCGGCCCGGGCTATACCATTGAACAGGACAAATATCTTTTCGGCATGGGAGAAGTGCCTTCGGATGTTGTGGGAGGCGCCACGGACAGCAAAGTCACAATGGAAACGGTGGCGACTCTTGCGGGAGAGCTGGGCGTAAAAAGTTTTCGGCTTTGGATGCACATCACCAGCGTCTGCGAGCGCGCGGAAGACAGCAACGAAGTAAGACTGAAAACGGATGCGGTACAAAAATTCCATCAGTTTATCGATCTTCTGAAGGATAACGGCGTGACGCATTTTACGGCGATGAACCATTATTATCTCTATCCGGTTGGATATTCCGCTTCGGCAGGATGCGTCGTTCCCGATCCGAATCTCGAATTTGAAGAATATGTGGAATTCATGGAACTTCTTAGGGAGTGTTATCGGCTTCTCGCGGCTGAATTCCCTGAAATTTCCTATTGGGAACCGAGCAATGAAACCAACGGTACGGACGGAAGGTTTATTGCAATGAACGGATACAGCGAAGCCGAAGATGCGGAAAACTCGCAATATCTTTATTCGACGGACGATCTTGCCTATATCACGGCAGACATGTGCTGGTATGCCAATGCGGGAATAAAAGAATCGTCTCCCGGTGCCTGCACCGTTTTGCCCGGAATGATTTTCAACACGAGCGGCGAAACGGCGACCTTCCTGCAGAAAATATATGACCAGATCGATTCCCGTTATCTTCCTTCCGGGGAGGAATATGCCGACATTGAACCGGATCACTATTTTCAGGTTCTGAACTGGCATCCTTACGTGGGCAGTTGGGGCATGCCGTCCGATGCCTGGACGCAGGCAAATCTCGACATTTATGCCGTTGCGGAGAAAAACGGAGATAAAGGTAAAAAAGTATTTCTTACCGAATTGGGCTGGCAGGACCAGAACAATCCGGAAAGTCAGGAACTGATTGCTAGGGCGTTTGTGGAAACCATTGATATTATAAAAGAGAAGATGCCTTGGGTGGAAACTTTTCATACGTTCCGCATGTTCAACTGGGACACCTGTCCTTTGGCGTCCGATTCCATCGAGCGGTTCTTCGGACTTTTCACGTCCCCCAATTCCGAAGCGGGAGCTTCCCCGAAGCCCGTGGCGCTGGCGCTGTGCCGGTATTTCCGCGGCGACGATGTGGATGTGAGCGGGCTGTATCAGTTTGCCGTCCGGTAAAGGAGAAAAAATGCAAGCGAAAAAAAATCTGCATTATGAAATTCAGCCGGACAAATATCTGTTCGGCATCGGCGAGGTGTTCGAAGGCCCGCTTGATCGGGAAATTCGCCCCGGACAGACAATTGATCTGATCGGGAGAATGGGGTTCGGCAGCATGCGGCTTTGGATGCATCATAAGACGCTGTTCCGCACGGACGCAGAGGACGGAATTTCTTTTGAACGCGATGCCGTCCGTCGGTTTCATTCGTATATCGACGGACTGAAAGCGCAGGGAATCAGACATTTTGTCTCCATGAATCACAGCTATCTGTATCCGGCCGCGTTTGACGGAAACCGGAATTCCGAAAGTGAAATTCCGCTTCCCGGGACAGAGGTGTATGCCCGATTTCTCCGTATGATTGAAAAATCTTATGAGATGATCGCGGCGGAATTTCGGGAGATCGCTTATTTTGAAGTGGGCAACGAGGTTAATCTGCATCGTTTCCTCAGCAAGCCCAACAGTCCTGTCGTGCCCGAAAAGGATTTTGACGAACGTTATTGCTACACACGGCGCGAAAAAGCGGAAATCACGGCGGACATTTGTTATTATGCCAACCTCGGCGTAAAAAGAGGAAATCCGGAGGCTTTCGTCGCGATGCCGGCTCTTACGCCCAATTTCGGTTATACTGATTGCGCCGAATTTCTCGGCTTGATCTATGGGGCGATCGAGTCGGGCAAATTTCCGCGCGGTCTGCCGGCAGATACCGATCCCGATCACTATTTTCAGGTTTTGGCTTGGCATCCTTATAATTTTGGAGGAGAAAGCAAAATTTTTGTGGACGGCTGCAATGAATTGTACGATATGGCAAAGAGGCACGGTGACGACGGAAAAAAGGTGTTTCTTACCGAATTCGGGTATCACGATTTCGATTTTGTACAAAGCGGCCGTTGCAAAACCAAGGAGGAAGCGGATGCTTTGCAGGCATCTTTTCTCCCTTCCGATTTCAAGGCTTTCCGCGAGAAACTGCCATACGTGGAAACGGTGCATATTTTTCGCCTGTACGATTGGATGGCGGGACCGGGAATCGAAGTGGACTTCGGTTTGTTTACTTCGCCCGCTCAAACAGGCGGGATCAAGCCCAAAGAGAAAGGGAAAGCGCTGTTCCGGCTCATCAACGGAAAGGAATCGGATATGAAAAAGATTATGGTTTATTCGGAAGGAGGGAAACAATGAAGAAGATGCAGAAGGTGCTTGCGGCAATTGTCTGTGCGGCGGTTGCGGTCGCTTCGGCGGGATGTAATACGTCTGGAACGGCGGATTCTTCCTCCGTTTCGGCAGGCGGATACAACCCTGCCGGCAATATGGCGGAAAACACGGGCGCTCAGCCCGGCGGGCAGGAGGATACTGCCGTGAATGAAAACAATCCCGCAATGCTTACGGTGGAACAGCTTTTGGCGCTCACGCCGCAGAAGATGCTCAGTTGCGCCGGTTATGACGAAGAAAAGTTTCTTACGCCTTTTTACAGAAGTCAGATCCAGTATAACGAAGGATTTTTCCTGCTTGAAAACGAAGCCGGCGGCGTGGATGACGTATCTTTTGCTTTCCCCGTAAAAAAGATTCTTGAAATCCGTTCAAACGATCTCAACACCGTATACAGGGAAGGAGAGGATTATGTCCTCAACGATGACGGAACGGTTTCCATCCCGGCAGGCAGCGCAATCCGTCCGTTGTCAAGAAGTGAGTTTTTCACGACCGGAGGACAGTGGAAATGGGACACCTCGGCCGGAACGGTAATCAACACCACTTCTACGATGTATAAGGGGCAGTACGTCTGTACCTATATCCGCACTGACGAATACGAGGGATATACGGCCAACGCCTGTCGGGAAGAGCTCACCGCATTCCGGGAAAAGACGGATGCCGGAGAAAAGGTGGAAATTCTCGTTTTGGGAGACAGCATTGCCGCCGGGGCCGGAAGGAAGGATTTTGACAGCTGGGCGGATATGGTCGCCGACGGAATCAGCTGGCTTTCGGGCAGCAAGACGGAACTTTTCAATGCCGCCGTACCGGGGATTCATTCCGGCGAATATGTGGCGCTGATCGACTGGGATCCGGAGGAAAGCGATAATCCGAATGGCGTGGCTGCCGGAATTTTGGAAGACGCAAAGAAAAAATTTTCCGTCACACAGGAACGGAAATCTACCGCGGATCTGGTGATTATCGGGATTGGCGGAAATGATGCCGGCGGCTGGTGCGGCGCAAACGGAACGGCGGTTTCCACTTATTCGGCAAATGTCGAAAAGATGATTTCTTATATCCGGGAAGCAAACCCCGATTGCAGCATTCTGCTGGTGTCCTGCATGCAGACCAATCCGAAAATTGTGGATGCGGCCACCGGAAATAAGCTTGCCGCAGCCGATTTCGGCGCCTATGAAGCGGCGCTGAAAGAAATTGCCGACGCCCGGGAAAATGTCGGGCTTGCCAATGTATACGGCGTGGAAAGAGGACTTCTCGAACGAAAGCAGATTGAAGATATGCTCGGGGATAATATCAATCATCCCAGCGACTATATGGCCCGCGTTTACGCTCAGGTAATTCTTGCTTCGCTGTTTGATTTATAAACGGGAGAATTTGCAAACGTGAAAAATATTTTGCTGGATACGGATATCGGCGGCGATTGTGACGATGCGGGGGCGCTGGTTCTTCTCAAGACCTTCTGCGTCCGTAAAGAAATTAACATTTGCGCTGTTACCAGCTGCACGACCATGGAAGGTGCGGAAAATACCATTGCAGCCGTATTGGGCTATTACGGCATGTCCGTGCCCATCGGTGTCATGCGCGAACCTCCGTTTATGTGCTCGGAGGAATTTAACCGGTATGCAAAGCGCATAAAAGAGGAATTCAGATTTACTCCGGCCACCGTTGATGCCGTGTCTCTGATGCGGAGAACTTTGGCTGAGAGCCGGGAAAAGATCACCGTTCTTGCCATTGGTCCGCAGCGCAATCTGGCACGGCTTCTGAAAAGCGGACCGGATGAAAACAGTCCGCTGGACGGAATTTCTCTGGTCGGCCAAAAAGCGGAAGAACTCGTGATTATGGGCGGGTGTTTTCTCCCCGGCGGCGAGACGGTGCGGTTTGAGGAAAAGGATATCCGGGTGGAATGGAATATTGAACAGGACGTTTCGGCCGCCCGTATCGTGGCGGAACAATGGCCGTCTCCAGTCGTATACAGTCCTTTCGAACTCGGATACGATATCGAAACAGGGCGCCTGCTACCGGCGGGGAGTCCTGCACGGCGTTGCTATGATATCCGCAGCGGGCTGACCCGTGCTTCTTGGGATGTCTGTGCGTCCTATTATGCGGCGGAAGGATGCGGAAAACTCTTTTCGCTCGGAGAGAAGGGGAAAGTTCTGTTCGACGAAGAAGGAAGAGCGACCTTTTTACCTTCTGATAAGGGAAGACATCGCATTCTTTTGCCGAAGGCAGAAAAAAAAGGGATCGAAAAAATTCTCGATCAACTTATGCAATAATCAGAATCCGACTGATAAAAAACCGGGGCTCCCGTTTCTACGGGGCCCCGGTTTTTTATCAGTCGGAAAATTCGGACGGCACGTCAGTTATTAATTTTAAATACCAGCGCTTCAAAAGGACGCAGCGGGATATTCTTCTCGACGGAAGGAGAATCCGGATAATTTTTCAGCAACAGCGCCGCGTTTTTATATTCTTCAAACACATCGGAAGAAAGCTGCTGCGGCTGTGCAGTGAAATTGAGCAGAATCAAAGCTCGGGCGTTTTCACATCGCCGTTCGTAGACAAACGCCGCGGGGTGATCGGCGAGCAATTCACGGAAACTGCCTTCCGTGAAAACCTCTTCGCTTTTTCTGAGCGCAATGGCTTTACGGTAATAATACAGCAAAGAGTTTTCTCTCGCAAGGCTTTCTTCCACGTTGATTTGTTTATAGTTCGGATTCAGTTTGAACCAAGGCCTTTCCGCAGAAGTGAAACCGGCATTTTTTTCTGCGCTCCATTGCATCGGTGTGCGCGAATTGTCTCTTCCCCGTTTGTTTATTGCTCGGAGAAGCGCTTCGGGCGAAATCGCATGCGTGCGGTTGTTTTCTTCGATGACCATTTTCACTTCGCAGTCGTCGATTTCGTCGTATGTAAGATTGAGGTTTGTCATACCGATTTCGCTTCCCTGATAAACAAAGGGGGTGCCCTGCAGAGTCATGAGTAAGGTAGCAAACATCTTGCCGCACGTTTCCCGATATTTTTTATCGTCTCCGAAGCGGGAAATCAGACGGGGTTGATCGTGGTTGTCCAGATAGAGGCAATTCCAGCCCTTGTTTTCGAGGCCTTTTTGCCATTTGGAAAGAGAGGCCTTCAGCTTACGCGGATCGCAGGGGATGTCCACCCATTTTTCTCCGTTGGGGCCGTCGTCGATTTTTACATGTTCAAACTGAATAATTCCGCTGAGTTCTTCCCGTGCGGGATCGCTGTAAAGAGACGCTTCTTCAATGTCGATTTTGGAACATTCGCCGAAGGCAGGGACATCATAAGGCTTCAGGACCCGTTCGTTAAGCATATGAAAATAACGATGATTTTTCGGATTGTTGAAAATGAGCGCATCCCGTTTCTCTAACGCGTCGGGACCGGTGCCCACGGACGGGAAAGAAGTGTCTTTTCCGAACAGATTGGCACAGTCGATGCGGAATCCGTCAATGCCTTTTTCAATCCAGAAGCGGCAGATTTTAACGACTTCTTCGGGCACCGCCGGATTTTCCCAATTCAGGTCGTATTGCTTTTTTGTAAAGAGATGATAACAGTATTCGTCCGTGGCGGCATCGTATTCCCAAGCGCTTCCGCCGAACATATTGAGCGCATCGCTGGGGGGCTGGCCGTCCGCTTTTCCTTTCCGCCAGAAATAATAGTCGCGGTAGGGAGAATTTTTTGATTTCCGGCTTTCGACAAACCAAGGATGTTCGTCAGAGGTATGGTTTACCACCAGATCCATGATCAGCCGGATTCCCAGTGAATGCGCTTTGTCTTTCAGCCGCCTGAAATCCTCCAGGGTTCCGTATTCGGGAGAAACGGCATAATAATCGCTTACGTCATAGCCGTTGTCCGCGTTGGGGGAGCGATTGTAGGGGGAAAGCCAGATTGCGTCTATTCCGAGTTCTTTCAGATAATCAATTTTTTCGATTACGCCGTTGAGGTCTCCCACGCCGTCTCCGTCCGAATCGCGGAAACTGCGCAGATAGATCTGATAAATCACAGCTTTCTGCCACCATTTCAAAGTTCTCTTCATCTCGCTTTTCTCCTTAATGTAATCGATTACATTTAATATAAACATTATAAAATAAACCGAAAGAAAAGTCAAGTGTTTTAGAAAAAAAGACAGGAAAGCAGGGAAAATCTTTTTTCGTTAGGGAAATAAAACAAGCAGATAAAATGATGGGAAAAGAAGATAATAAAATTTTTTCTATATGTATCCAGTCAAAAACTTTGCGTTATAAAAAAGATAGAATAAAAAACTGAATCAGGATATTTTAGGCACTCTTTCAAAAAAATTACAGAAAAATGAAAAGTCCCGATTGGACCTGGAAAACCAGGCTTTGGGAGAAAGCCGGCAGTTTTTTACGATAAAAGTATTGCCGTAAATTCGGAATATGAAATCAGTGTTATACAAAATCTGAAAGATGGTGTTTTTCTTGCGAGGGAAGGCTACCGAACTCAGCGGAATAATTGCGTAAAAAAGTATGGTAACTTTCGTATCCCAGCAATTCTGCTGTGCGTGTGACGGAATTGCCTTGCCGAAGGTATTCGCGCGCCCGGTACATTTTTTTCATGTGGACATAATGCATCAGGGGGATATTCATTGTGCGGGCAAAAATATGCGTCAGATAAGTTTTGGAGATGAATAGTGCATCGGCAATATTGGCGGTATTGAGCGGTTTGTCCAGATTTTCGCAGATATAATGAATTGCTTCTTGTACAAGTTCCGGAAAAGCGGCTTTTTTTAAAGCTGGGATATCTTTTCGGAGACACAGATTGACCATGATTTCCAGGAGGAGGGCTTTTTGCAGAATTTGCAAGGGCTCTCCGGTAAATTCTTTCTCATAAAAATCGGATTTCCGGAAAAAGGAAAGCAGATTTTCATCGGCTTGACGCACGATTGGCCGGGAGACTTTTAACAGGTCGGGCAGGAATTCCGGCTCAAAATACAGAATATAGCGTTCATAATTGTGTTGCGGGGGAATTTTCAGAACGTGGTATTGTTTTGGCGGAATAAGCAGAATTGTATTTCCCGAAATTTCATACGCAGTGTCCTCTACGAGAAAAATTCCGGATCCGTTGGTTACAAACAGGATTTCATAATGGTTGTGCTGATGGCTTTGAAAGTTGTTTTTTGCCACGTTTTTTGTGAAACAATGAGAGAATGAAAAAACATTGTCGTTTGTCGGTGCGCAAATCATGGCTTTATTATACCTTAAAAAAGCCGTAAATGCAAGATAATTGAGCTTTTTTTGTCGTTGAATTGCAAAAAAATATATAGTATAATAAAGAAAAAACAAAAAGGGGAAGAATATGTCCGAAACAAACATTCAGATTGCAGCTCAGCTGTATACGGTGCGCGCGTACACACAGACGGAAGAATCCATCGCATCGACTTTGAAAAAAATAAAAAAAATTGGCTATGATTGTGTGCAGATTTCCGCTTTTGGACCTTGTCGTACCGAATTTCTGCGAGATGAGTTGCAAAAAAATGAGTTGGAAGTCTGCGCCACGCACACCGCTTACGATCGGATTGTTGAAGACACGGACAACGTAATCAGAGAACATCAGTTGCTGAATATTCCGTATGTTGGGTTGGGAGGACGGAAAACCGTCACGATTGCGGAAACGGAAAATTTTCTGAAAGAGATTCTGCCGGCTGCCCGCAAGATAAGGGATGCTGGGTTGCAGTTTATCTATCACAACCACCATCGCGAATTTATTCGTTTGGAAAACGGACAGACGGTGATGCAGTATTTGTTGGAACACACCTCTGCAGAGGAGTTCGGTTTGCTGCCTGATTTGTATTGGTTGCAATTTGCGGGGGTGAATCCCGCTTTGTTTCTGAAAGAGCATGCGGACCGCATTTCTGTGGTACATCTGAAAGACCTTTGCATTGCGGAGGGAAATTCGGGGACGGAAGAACAGCGCTATGCGGAGATCTTCGAGGGCAATATGGATTATGACGGGCTGCAGAAAGTACTGACGCAGACGGGCGTGCGCTATGCCGCTGTGGAACAGGACGATTGTTACGGAAAAGATCCGTTTGAATGTCTTTTGCGCAGCCGTGAAAATCTCCGCAAACATTGGGGGATTTGATAATGGAGTTTCAATTGAGCGCTTTTGCGGATGAGGCTTCGGCTGATTTTTCGGAACAGATCAAAGTTCTGCAGGAAGAGCGGATTCCTATGATCGAGTTACGAGGACTGGACGGGAAAAATGTTTCCGAACTTGACGACGCGCAGGCAGAGACGTATGCCGGACGATTGAGGGAAAACGGCATTTCTGTCTGGGCAATCGGTTCTCCGATCGGGAAAATAAAACTTTGCGACGATTTTTCTGCGCATTTACGTTTATGTGAGCGGGTATTCCGGACGGCGCGTATTTTCGGGACTGAGAAAGTAAGGGTGTTTTCGTTTTATACGGACGAGCCCGAAAAAGACGGGGAAGAAGTAATCCGGCGCATGCTTCGTGTAACGGAGCTGGCAAAAGAGTACGGCATCGTTTTGTATCATGAAAATGAAAAAGGGATTTATGGCGCTTCGGCGGCCAACTGTCTTACCTTGTTAAAGCGGGTGCCGGGATTGCACTGTGTGCTTGACCCTGCGAATTTTATACAGTGCGGAGAAAAGATTCCCGCGGCGCTTTCGGCTTTGCAGGGCAGAATCGGTTATTATCATATCAAGGACTGTCTGGCAGACACAGGGGAAATCGTCCCCGCCGGGGAGGGGGATGGTTGCATTGGGACGATAATCGATTTGGCGGCAGAAGGCAGTGTATTCACCGTAGAACCGCATTTAGCGGTGTTTGAGGGGTATTCGCAGATCGATCATACGCAACTAAAAAACAGGAAATGTTATGCGTCGAGCCGCGAAGCGTTTTCCGTCGCAGTGCAGTCGTTGCGCAATCTTTTCAGACAAAAAGGCTTTAGAGAGGAGAATCAGAAATGGATAAAGTAAAATTCGGCATTATCGGCGTGGGTAACATGGGTTTTACCCATCTGGGCTTTTTTCAGAACGGAAAGGTGAAAAACGGCGTCGTTACCGCCATAGCGGATGTCAATCCGGAAAAACTGGAAGCGGCGAAAAAAGAGTTGCCCGGCACCTATGTATGCTTTGCTTCCGGAGAAGAACTGATCGACAAAGCGGATGTGGACGCGGTGATTATCGCAGTGCCGCATTACAGTCATCCGCCGCTTTCGATCCGCGCGCTGAAAAAGGGACTTAACGTCGTCTGTGAAAAGCCTGCCGGCGCATATACCGGGCAGGTTAAAGAATTGAATGCCGTGGCGGCGCGGAGTAAAGGCCTGTTTACGATGATGTATAACCAAAGGACCAATCCGCTTTATATAAAAATGAGAGAACTGGTGGCAGGTGGCGAAATCGGGGATATCCGGCGGGTGAATTGGATAATCACCAACTGGTTTCGCACGCAGTTTTATTACGATTCCGGCTCCTGGCGCGCGACCTGGAAGGGAGAGGGCGGCGGCGTCCTGATGAATCAGTGCCCGCATCAGCTGGATCTTTTACAATGGATTTGCGGAATGATGCCCGAAAAAGTCCGTGCTTTCTGTCATTTCGGGAAATGGCACGACATAGAAACAGAAGACGATGTGACGGCTTACTTTGAATTTCCGAACGGAGCGACGGGGGCATTCATTACTTCCACGGGAGATGCGCCGGGAACGAATCGTTTTGAAATTCTCGGCTCCCGGGGCAAAGTGGTATGTGAAAAAGACGAACTCACCGTATGCCGTCTGAACGGGGATTTGCAGGAGTTTCTTTCTTCTGCGCAGGACGGATTCGCCACTCCCGCTTATACGACCGAGGTCATTCGTCAGAGCGGCGAAGTACCGCAGCATGTCGGTATTCTCAATAATTTTGCCAATGCCGTGCTTGGTTTGGAACCTTTGTATGTAGACGGGCGGGAAGGGATTAAGTGCGTGGAACTCATCAATTCCATGCTTCTGTCCGCTTGGCAAAACAGGACGGTTTCCATTCCCGTCAACGACGACGAATATTTTAACGAGTTGCAGAAGAGATGCGCCTCTTCCCGGTTGAAAGAGACGAAAGACCTTTTAATTGACAATACAATGTCCTTCGGCGGTACAAAATGAAAAAGTTTTTCGGAAAAGACGTACTTTTGCGCTCGGAATGCGCCGGTCGGATTTATGCGCAGGTAAAAGATCTACCGATCATCGATTATCATTGTCATCTGGATCCGGAAAAGATCAGGACAAACGCAAAATTTTCCGATATCGGCGAAATGTGGTTGTCGGGCGATCATTATAAATGGCGCGCCATGCGGCTTTGCGGGGTGGAGGAAGAATACATTACAGGAAAGGCCGGCTATCACGAAAAATTTGTGCGGTATGCGCAGATTTTACCGTTACTTGCGGGAAATCCGCTGTATTACTGGACACATATGGAACTTCAGCAGATTTTCGGAATCGATGAGCCGTTGAACGGGGAGAGCGCGGAACGAATCTGGCAGAAGGCCAACGAGAGACTGAAAACTCTGTCGGTGTCAGAGCTGTTTAAGCAGTATCGCGTGGAGTATGTCGCGACGACGGATGATCCGTGTGATGACCTGTCGGCGCATAGCAGGTATGGGACGACTTTGGTTGCTCCTACTTTTCGGCCCGATAAATTCCTGGCGTTTGACGAGAAGGCGCTTTTAAAGCTGGAAGGTGTTACGGGCAGGAAAATCGACAGCGCTGCGGGGCTGGTTTCGGCGCTGG
>OBKR01002484.1_pt1 | contig 13423 bp, 10 predicted proteins | sample 1518991 | NCBI WGS metagenome assembly OBKR01 (sample SAMEA2452117, study PRJEB22498) | human gut metagenome | biome: human feces; feature: human gut; material: feces | place: Australia | collected 2012
TGGGAACTGAATCGCTTCTCATACTCGATGAGCCGCTTTCGAGCCTTGATCCTGAGCGCCGCAGTCTGCTGATGGGCTTCATCGAACGTGCCGCACAAACGCTCGATGTTCCGATTCTTTATATCACCCATTCTGAAGAGGAGATGCGGCGGCTCGCCCGACGCGCATTTCTTCTTCAATCTGGCCGTTTGCGAGAAATGGATCTCCGCACGGCCTCTTCCCATAATTAGAGGAGTTCACAGACAATGAAGCTGTTCACATCTACATTGATCACTGCCGCTGCCGCCCTGACCCTTGCCGGCGCAGCACAGGCCCAGGTCACCGTCACGACGGGCGGCGGCTATATCAAAATGGTTGAGGCACTGACCGCCCAATATGAAAAGGACACCGGCGCAAAAGTTGAAAAAGCTTTTGGCGGCAACATCGGTCAGATGCTCGCTCAGGTTGAAAGCGGCAGTCCGGTTACAGTCGTTATTTCGGATGCTACGAGTCTCAAAAAATTCACAAAAGCACTGAATGCTGATGCCGGCGTCCGTTTGGGCGATACGCCGCTGATCCTCATTTGGCGCAAAGGCCTGACGCTCGCATCGCCCGAAGATCTGACCAGCGATGCTGTTAAACGCGTGGCAATGCCCGACCCGAAGGCCGCAGTCTACGGACGCGCAGCCAAGGAATACCTCGATGGTTCCGGACTTGCAGAAAAAATCGCTGGGAAGCTCAATGTGGTTTCAATGGTGCCTCAGGTGATGTCATATGTCTCCCGCGCAGAGATGGATGCGGGCTTTGTCAATCTCCTCGCAGCTCGTCAAGGCAAAGACAAGATCGGCGGCTTTGTCGCTGTGAAAGAAGGTTATGAACCTATTCGCATGACTGCTCAGCCGGTAAAAGGCGCAGCGGGCGAAGCCGATGACGTCAAAGCGTTTTTAACCTGGCTGGGGAGCCCCAAAGCCGACGCGGTGCTCGAGAAGTTTGGTGTTTCTCGTTAATCCCTTCGTCAGGTTTAATGCCTCCTTGAGAGGGAGACCGGAATAGTGACAGAAAGCTGGCTCTCGGCACTGAAGTCGCCGGAACTTATTTTTGCCGTCATGCTCACGGCGAAGACCTGCCTGGTGGCGGGAGCCGGATTTCTCGTGCTTGCACCCCCGCTCGCTTGGCTCTTCGCCCGACGAGAAGGCGTTGGCGTGCGGGCACTGAGCTTTTTCGTTACCTTGCCGCTTGTCTTTCCGCCTGTCGCATTAGGCTACCTTCTGCTGCTACTCATCGGACGGAGCGGCCCGTTGGGCGGCATGCTCGATGCGGTCGGCATTTCAATCGTCTTCACGCCTTGGGCGGTCTATCTGGCTGCCTTCATCGCGGGACTGCCGCTCGTCATTCGCCCAATTCAGGGAGCGCTTGCAAGCGAACAGCTCAAAGCGCTTGAATTTGCTGCGTGCGTGCACGGCGCACCGCCGCTCACCGTCTACCGCAAAGTTACTCTGCCGCTTGTACGCGGCCAGATTCTCTCCGGGCTGCTGCTCGGCATTTCTCGCGCAAGCGGCGAAGTGGGCATCACGATGATGGTGGGCGGGAACATTTCCGACCGCACCAATACACTCTCGCTTGAGATTTGGAATGCGGTTTCACGGGCAGACTTTGATGTTGCGACCACGCTCTGCCTGCTGCTTTCAGCCTTCACGCTTTTAATTTTTATCGTGCTCGACCGTCTGCAGCGCCGCGCCGGCGCACTTTAAAGCGGTTCTAGGGCCTTTCAGCAGCGTCCGCGAAAGCTTTGTTTCGCGGATGCTGAAATGTAAACGACTGATTTTAATCACCGGCCCCCAAAGCCTTAAGCGACTCCAGCACGGATTCCTTCGTCAGCTTCTCCGCTTTGGCCAGCTGATCGGCGGACAGTTCGTGGCGCAGCACGCGGGCATCTGCCGCTGCATTGCGGTCTGGAGCATAGTTTTTTTGAGCCTGTGAAGCAGCGCGCATCAGTACATACGCGGCTGCCGGATCCTTATCCACGCCGTCCCCCGTCATCAGAAGCTGAGCCAATGCACGCTGAGCACCGGGGAAGCCTCCGTTGGCTCCGCGCCAGTACCATTTAGCCGCTTCCTTGAAGTCAACCTCCTGGCCGTTGCCCTGAGCAAAATAATCTCCAATGTTGCGCATGGCTTCCGAACTGCCGTGCTTGGCGGCCACGCGGTCCCAAATCAGCGCCTGACGCGGATCGAGTTTGACGCCGAGACCGGCACGATAGGCCGAGGCAAGCGCAAGCTGGCAGTCAACATCTCCGAGATAGGCGCCTTTTTCCCACCAGGCGGTAGCGCTGAGCGGCTGACGGTGCGTACCAAGCCCCTGATTGAGCATGTCACCCAAGTAGTACATCGCCCTGGGGTTGTCTTTTGCTGCTTCCTTTTGGAAAAGCTTCGTCGCCTCAGCGTATCTCTGCGCTTCAAGAAGCTTGACGCCGTCTTCAATGGGGCCGGCAGCAGCCAGCGCAGAAACCATTAAAAGCGAAGAACAAAGTGCGGCGCTCAAAGCGGCACGGGCGAAATTCTGGGTCATCAAGATGCTCCTTAATACGATCGGCGGCACGCTTGCCAATTCAGGCCATATGCCGCTCATTTTCTTCTGCACGCCAATCTAGCAAGTCAACCTTAAGCGGATCTGCTCTCGGAAGACCTTCCGTCGGCAAGCAGCACCGGCTCATGACCGCGGGGTACAGTCGGCATCTTTTCATCTGTCACAGGCAAACGCTCGATGAGTTCAGCAACAGGCTGATCAATCATCGGATCACGCAGGAACTCGCGGTACCATGCGAAAAGCGGGCCCTCCGGTTTATTGACATTCGGCTGGGCCGGCTGAACCAGACCATTGCAGGGATCAATCAGCAGCACGGCAAAGGCATCGGCCAGCGTTTTTTTCTCCGGATCGCACAAAAGCGCCCAACCGGTTTCCCGCCGCTTTTCGTCAAGCACCACCGGGGCGCAGTAGCCTTTTTCGGAGAGTTTCACAAGGATGCGCTCGATCCCCTGAGGATAGCTGTCCACTGCACGAGAAAGCGCCAGCTCAGACACACAGGGAGATCCCGACGCTCGAGCGCTCGTGAGTTCGCGAAGCAGCGCAAGCCCTGTGAGGAAATCGTTTCCGAGCTTATATGAATCAGCGAATCGTCCGGAAGTGAGCTGCGGAAGCGTCGCGGTAATCGCAGCCCCGGCGAAAACAAGCATCCAGGCAATATAAAACCAGAGCAAAAATACCGGAAAGGCCACAAAGGCGCCGTAGATAGAAGAGAGCGTCCCTGCGGTGATGTAATACTCGAAAGCCTCGCGGAATACCTGCCCGGCCAAAGCGACAGCAGCACCGCCCGTCAGCGCATGCGTGAAGGGCACTCGGCAGTTGGGAACCAGTTTGAAGAGGATGGCATAGCCAATGGTCTGCAGGATGATCTGAATAAGTGCGAAAAGCCAGCCCGGCAGCCCCCCAGTCCCTGCAGCCCCTGCGGCGATGCGGATGGCTTGCGTTGAAAGCGTGATTGAAAGCGCAATGGCAATGGGCCCAAGCGTGAGAAGTGCCCAGTAAATCATCGCCCGCTGAGCCCACGAACGCATGCGGCGAACGCGAAAGATGCGGTTCACTGTCACGAAGAACTTGTCAATCATCAGGAGCGCAGTGAGTGCCAAACCGGCCAGACCAAAAGCACCAAGGCCGGAAGCATGGTCACTGAAGACCTTCAAGTACTTCATGATCACTTCGCTGTAGGAGAGCGGCAGCACTGACATTACCGCTTCCTCGAGCGCTGCCCGCGTCTCAGAAAAACTCGGGAACGCTGCAAAAGCGGCAAGCGAGACAGCCAAGAGCGGAACCAGCGAAAGGAGCGTCGTCAATGTCATTGACGAAGCTACTTCCTGAAGCTGCGCCTCTCGCATACGAGCCACCGCGAATCCGGCCAAGTTTCGAAGCGTATTCAAGAGCTGCCGGCGGCGAAGAGCCGTAAGGAGCGGTGTATTTTCGGGTATTGACATACAGCATTCGCTCAAAGAAAAAGCATTCCATCTATTTTGGTCATTTTAACCGTCAGTCTGATTGTCTCCGACTGCACTGCAAACATTCACGCGCCAAAATAAAACGACCCGAAGGAACCGCAAAAAAGCAGCTCCTTCGAGTCGTTCGGGCCCCTCTGCATCAACCCTAAACGGGTTAGCCGCAGAGACTTGCCGGAGAGCGTGAAACGCTTACATCGTCAGCTTCACGACACGGTTGGCGTCAATCACCTCGAAGGTGCTGCCATCCTTCACCAGGCCGCGAATATCCGTTAATTCCTCAGGCAGTCCCCAAGCTTCGACCACAGCTTCCTGGGCCACATCGATAACAACGAGTACGTTCCAGTTTTTGGACACGGCATAGAGCTTGCCGTCTTCATAGACCATACCGGTCACATAAAGTTCGCCAAGAGAACGATCCTTCTTAAGCATCTCGGCTGTGGGAACAAACTCGCCTGAAAGCATCCAGTCCTTCATCAGCGCCTTGCTGATGACAAACTGCTTCTTATTCTTGTTGTCAGGCACGGTAGCCATGAAGACATAGCGTCCATCGGTAGCACTCGAATGAATGTAGGAGAACTTCGCACGTTCCGTATCGATTCGAGCTCGGCCAAGACCGCCGACAGCCTCAATGTGGCTGCGCCCGGCAGTGAAGTTGGGCCAGCCCTGAACATCATCGGCCTCCGGATTCTGTCGAACACGCAGAAGCGACTTGTTGGAGCCCATCAGCACATAAGCGTCTTTGTCCAACGCTGTAATACCCACCAAGTCAAGCACATTAGCCGAGAACCAGGGATCCATAGCAGCATGGAACTTGGGTGAGAGGTCGGCGTTGAGGAACCAAAAATCATATTTGGAAGCAACGACGTACTCGCCTCGAATTTTGGCGATGGTATTGAGTTTGGCTGAAATGCCCTGCACTGCGCGGGTCTCTTCAATTTTGAGGCTGCCGTTGAGTACGACAGGGGCATTGGCGGCATTGTGCTCAAACTTAATTCCGAGGCGTTCAGCGTTGGGCGCATAAGCAAAGTCAGGCTCTTTCACATCTCGTTTGCCGAGGAAATTGAAGCCCGAGAACATGCCTTCCCAACTGTCCGAAGACCAAACAATGTACTTCGGATTCCACGAAAAGCGCCAAGGATCTCCCTGCCCCCAGTTTGGCGGAAGACCGGTCGTCCAAGCCGCCTGAAAAGCGTTCGAAGCAAGAATGAAGGAGACAATGCCGAAGGCGATCTGCATAAAGCCAGTCGTCGGACGCCACCGTTTGCCTTTGAGTTCCGCGATGAGTGCATCAAAACGCGGAGCAAGGAAAAGTGCGAGTCCGAAAAGCATCACCACACACCAGAAGACGATTTCCGCCCACATTTGAGTGTGGAGTCCCATGATTTCAAGACCAAAGCCCTGTCCCACATCACGAGCGGCATGGACGCCAAGATGGCGGAAGGATGACCAAAGACCGACGGCAGCCATCACAAGCATGGTCGCCAGATACTTTGGCTTGAAACCATATCGCACCATGAAAAGTGCCACGACGCCGATGAAGGCCATTTGCTCACGTTGTCCCCAGCAGAGCGTGCAGGGGCTGTCACCCATCAGGTAGCCAAGAATGAGGTTGGCAATACCGACCGGGAGAAGAACAATTAATAAGCCTCCCCAGCAGACGATGTCATACCAGGTTTTGGCTTTTTTGATATCGCCGTCGGTGATCGGCTTGGAATAATCAACCATTTGCAGATCTCCGAAGGTTAGAGGTTGAGGACGCCGAGAATGCTCGTCGACACGTGACCGACGTACATGAGTACAACCATGAGCCAGCCGACGATGGTCAGTCTCCAAGCTAATTTTTCATGCTCAGGCCTAAACCAGATCAGCAGCACGGCGATGAGCAGTATTACAAGCTCAACGAATTCCATTTGCTTTCCCTTTGGTAGTTGTTGAGAGCGTTCATAAAGTTGAACGAAGTGCTGGGATTCTAATGGAGTGCTAATTGCAGCTGGAAAGGGTTGATTACAATAAGTAACAATATTTTTGCTTATGTGAAATGATCGAAAAAGTCGACATCTAGATAAATATACCTATAAACACATTGGTGAACAATGAATTCAGTAAAAGGCTATACGTATATTCCGTTATCCGCTTCTCCATAAACCCGAACTACTGGTCAGTTAAAAATATTTTTTGGTATGCCGGTATATTTGAAACTTGCGGCGCTGCTGAAAGTGTTTTTTGCTGCTCTGTCGGCATACAAAAAACCTGATCATGGATGGATTGCTCCTTGAGCGCCAAAAGGCGTCGATACGCAACTGCTTCAAAAAGGGCGCCCGTTAAATAAAAAAAGCAGCGTGATATTGCTCACGCTGCTTTATGAAATTGGCGTCCGTAAGGCTTCCCGGATTAGAGACCGGTTAGGAAGCAAGGCGCTTTGGACGCCGGATTATTGCGGTCACGATGGACTGCAGCAGGCCGCTCACGCTTCAAAAGCGCCCTTCACGATCACTTTGCCGTCCTGCATCATGCGGCGCCCCTTCATAAAGACGTCGGCAAGCTCAAGCTCATCACCGAAGATCAGCAGATCGGCGTCCTTGCCCGGCTGTACTCGGCCCTTGGCAGCCAATCCCAGTGCATCGGCAATGGTTGCCGTCATCGGACGGAGCGCTTTGTCAAGACCAATCTTTTCGGCGGTAGAGCGCACCGCTTCCAAGTCGCAGTCAATGGAGCCAACGCCAAAGCCCACCATCTCGCCGGCTTCGTTGAAGCGCGGCATCGAACCCTGACCGTCCGAAGAAAACGTGATGCGGTCGAGCGGAACATCCTTTTCGAGCGCCGCGATAAGCGCGTCCGCAGCGGATCCCATCCAGCAGCCGCCGCCCGTGGTGATATCGATAAAGCCGCCCATTTTGGCAAAGCGGCAGGCTCGCTCAAATACTTGAGGATGACGGGCAACATGCGTCGGACGCATATGCTTGGCCGGGATGCCCTTCGGAATCGCAGCTTCAAGCGGGTCAAAAATCGCATCCCCCCAATCACCGCAATGCACATGCAGAAAGCCTGTTTTGCCGGTAAGCATGCCGGCGACGCGGATTTCTGAAAGGAGCCGCAGCACTTCCTGATCGGTCGGGAAAGACGAGCGATGGTCGCCCATAGCAATCTTGACGCCCAAGCATTCGGGAATGGCAAAGAGATCTCCCTTCACCGATCCGGTGATGGTCGCCGGCGGATAAGCGTAGTTGCTCGTCCACATCCAGCCCGAAGCGCCTTCAACGGTAAGGCCGCGTACCTTGGCGAGCAGATTTTCAATTGAGCGCGACATGCTGTCGGTGCCTGACACGCCCATGAAACTCGTCACACCGCCTTTGACCAAGGAGGAGAAATTGAGCTCTGGGCAGCGGCTTGCCCAACCGCCCTCGCCGCCGCCGCCGGTGACGTGAATGTGCTGGTCGATCAGGCCCGGCGTCACGCGCCGGCCCGCTGCATCAACCGTTTCCATCCCGGGGATATTCACATTTTCAAGATGCGGTTCCACGGCGATGATCTTGCCGCCGGCGATAAGAATGTCACGCATGCCGACATGTTCAGGAGCATAGAGATCCGCATTGCGGATGAGCACGGCTTGGGTCATTGGTGAAGTGCCTCTTGTCAAATAAAGTGAAAGCGGAAAATGAAGAAGCGGCAGGCATCCTTCTTGATCGATGAGGACGTACTGCCGCATACGCTTTCTGCGGGGAAACTGATATTTTAGGCCTTGCCGGCGTCAGCCGGCATCCTGCATTCTTTCTATATACGTTGTTTTCGCCCGGCCGCCGCTTAGGCCTTGGGATTCTCCGGCGCTGTGCGGCCATGCAGCCCGTAGGTATTGGCTGAACGCTCGGAAAAGAGCAGATAAAGCGTCACCAGAATCGTAAAGAATGAAATGCCGTAAAAACCAGAAGACATGTTGTATGGAACACCGAGGATGACGGCATTCAGGCCGTCAGAAGCTGGTCCCGCGATCCAGACGCAGACGAGCGCCGTAAAGAGCGTCAATCGGCGGCGTCCGAAAGCCAAAAGGAAAAGCGCCAGCAGAATGGCGAGCGCATTGACCGTCGCCGGAATCAAACTTTTCAAAACGGGACCGACAAAATCAATGGAAACGGCAAGCACATTGGCAGCTTCCCCCGCCTGACGCCCGAGCTCAAAGAGCGACAGTGCCGCCTTAACGGAAAGGATAAGCAGCACAACGCAAAGCAGTCCGCCCAGTCCTGCAGGCCGTCCGGCAGGACGACGAGCCGGCGGCACAACGCGGCCGATCACCCAAAAGAAAAGCGCCAGCAAAACGGGAATCAGCACCATCAGGCCCATACCCATGGAGGAAAGTTGGACGTTGAAAAACTCTGTCATATCAAACGGGGAAAAAGCAGAAAACATAAAAACGATCTGATCAGCGAAGCGATTCGCTCACGTCACTGTTTCGTCGGCCGGGAAGTGCCGTTGCATGTCCGGGACAGTCCGGCTCGGGCTGCTGGAGTTCAGCAAGGATTCCGCAAGTGCGTGCATCACAGTGTTTGCCCTGACAGTGCGCCTCCAGATCGAGCAGATGACGGCGCAGTTCCCGCAAGTCCTTCAAGCGTCTGTCGACGGCTTCCATGTGCTGATGAATAAGCTTATGGGCGAGTTCTGCACCCTCTCGGCTGCCTTCATCAAGCGCTCCAAGAAGCTCTCGAATTTCAGACAGTCCGATATCGAGATTACGGCAGTGCCTGATGAAATCGAGCCGATTCACATGAATCTGACCGTACTGACGATAGTTATTGGACTCACGGCGAGGTTCAGGCAAAAGCCCCTGCTTTTCGTAGTAGCGGATCGTTTCCGGGGTATTCCCCGTTAACTCTGCAAGTTCTCGGATGCGCATAAGGACTCCGTGAAAGTAATTGTGCAAGCGACAGTGCGCTCGCCGGCCTTGGCCTGCAAACTACTTTAAAAGAAGCGCTGCGCCACGGTCGAAAACTGCCTTCAAAAAAGTGCTTGACATTGTAACGACTTCAAGGTGTGAAATGCTCATCAAAAGGAAAACACAGTCGTCCGATACGGATGACTCATCAATTGTCAGAACTATGAAAACGCTTACCCTGCATTTCCCCGACATGTGCTGCCCGGTCGAATTCGGTCCGGTGGAGCACGCCCTCGCAGCGCTCTCAAGCGACATTCGTGCCGTGCCGGATTATTCCGTGCGCCGCGTGAAGATCAATGTCCCAGACCGCTCTCCCCTTGAAAAAAACGCCATTCTTGCCGCAGTGAGCAAGACCGGCCAGTCTTTTGACATTGCAGCCTCAAGCGGCTGGAGTGACGATCTTAGCTTTGACCGCGTACGCATTACGGTGCCGGAAATGGATTGCCCCGTCGAAGCCGGTGAAATCGAACGCGAACTCAAAAAAGCAGGGATCACCGACTATCAGATCGATATCATGAACCGCCGCATTCTGACGAGCCCTGCCGCTGCATCAGGCGTCATGGCTGCTGTCCGCTCGGCCGGCTATGAAGGTTCCATCGATGCTGCGGATACGGCAGCCGACAATCGCGTCCGCATTGCAGTCCCGGAAATGGACTGTCCCGTTGAAGCCGGTGAAATCGAGCGCGAACTCAAGAAAGCCGGCATTGCCGATTACGAAATCGACATCATGAATCGCCGCATTCTGACGAGCGGCGATGCCGCCCACGGCGTGCTGGCCGCCGTGAAGGCTGCGGGATACGAGGGCACTCTGGAAGCCGAAGCTTCCGCGAGCACAGCCAAAGGGCAGACGCTTCTTTCTGTTCCGGAAATGGACTGCCCGGTTGAGGCGGGCGAAATCGAACGCGAATTCAATGCCGCCGGCATCAAGGGCTATGAAATCAACGTCATGAACCGCACCATTGCGGTGCCAGCGGCCGCTGCAGCGGCCGCACAGGCTGCGATCAGTGCTGCCGGTTATGAATCGACCGTCATGAAGGCGCGTGAACAGGAAACCGTCTTTGAAGACCGTACCCCCTGGAAGCGCTATATCCTCGCCTTGATTATTGCGCTCGGCTGCGAATTCTTTGAGGTAGCTGCCGACAACGGCTACATCACGCTTGACGAATTCCTCGTCAAAGGCATCACCCTTGCGCTTGCCGTCCTGGCCATTTTCATGGTGGGACTCACAACCTTCAAAAAGGGCATCCAGAGTGTCATGAAGGGCACGCTCAACATGAACACCCTGATGGCCGTAGCCGTTACGGGCGGTGTCCTTATTGGTGCCTGGCCGGAAGCAGCCATGGTGCTCGTTCTTTTTGAAATCAGCGAAGCCATTGAACAGCTTTCCATGACAAGAGCTCGCCGCTCGATTCGCGACCTGATGAGTGTTGCGCCTGAAAAGGCGCTCGTCGCGCAGGGCAGCGGCACGTATGTTGAGATGAAAGTCGAGTCCGTCGGCCCTGGTGCACAGGTGCGCATTGCGCCGGGCGACCGCGTTCCGCTTGACGGCAAGATTGTCGAAGGCACTACAACGCTCGACCAGTCCATGGTGACGGGCGAATCCATGCCGGCAGAAAAAGGACCGGGGGCAACGGTGTGGGCCGGGACGGTGAATCTGACGTCGACGATTGAAGTCACGGTGACGGCTGCCGCTTCCCAGTCACTGACGGCCCGCATCATTGAAGCCGTTGAAAATGCTCAGTCCTCCAAGTCGCCCGTACAGCGCTTTGTCGACAAGTTTGCCGCGGTCTATACGCCGATTGTGTTCGTGGTGGCTTTGTGCGTTGCGATCGTGCCGCCGCTCTTCCTCGGCGACTGGCTGCTCGGCTGGCTCTACAAGGCACTTTGCCTGCTCGTTATTGCCTGCCCGTGCGCACTCGTCATTTCCACGCCGGTCACCATCGTATCGGCGCTCGCTACTGCGACGCGCTGCGGCCTGCTGATTAAAGGCGGTCTCTTCCTTGAGGAAGCGCGCAAATTAACCAATATCGGTTTAGATAAGACCGGCACTCTCACGAAGGGTGAGCCTGAAGTCGCCGGCATCACGCTTTTGGGCGGCGCCGACCGCAAACAGGTACTTTCACTCGCCGCCAGCCTCGGCGCCATGAATAAGCACCCGCTTTCGGCTGCCATTGTCCGTGAAGCCAAGAAAGAACACGCTGAGATTCAGCCGGTGGCAGATTTCACGGCGCTTCCGGGCGAAGGCGTCACCGGCCGCATCGGAACGGGACGTGCATCACTCCTTAACCTCGCGGCGCTTGACAAGCGGGGGCTCTCTTCGGATGAGGTCGCCGACGCCTGCGAAAACGGCATGTCGAGCGTAGCGCTCGCGGATACCTTCGGCGTACTGGCAGTCTTTGTCATGGCTGACGAAATCAAGGCTGATACGCGAAGCGGTCTTGCTCAGCTCAAAGCCGAAGGCATTACGCCCTGGCTGCTCACGGGCGACAATGAACGCGCCGCACATGCGCTTGCCGGCAAGCTCGGACTTGAGAACGTGAATGCTGACCTGCTTCCTGAAGCCAAACTTGCACGCATTCGTGAGCTTCAGGGACAAGGTCTTACGGCGATGGTCGGCGACGGCATCAACGACGCTCCGGCGCTCGCACAAGCCGACATCGGCATTGCCATGGGTGTTCGCGGGACCGACAGCGCGATTGAAGCTGCTGATATTGCCGTGATGGACGACCGCATTTCGTCGGTGGCAACGCTCGTTCGTCTCTCGCGTATGACCCACAGCGTGCTCGTGCAGAACATTGCTTTCGCGCTCGGCATCAAGATCATCTTCACGATCCTCGCCATCAGCGGATTCGCGACGATGTGGATGGCTGTCTTTGCCGATACGGGCACTTGCCTCATCGTGGTTGCCAACGGTATGCGTCTGATGCGTGTGAAGCCCAAACTCGACCGCATGGCGGCGGAAGTGGATCGTGCCGCAGGCACTGCGCCGCAGACGCACGTTCAGACGGCTGCTGCCTGACACACTAAAAAATCTGTTTTTCCCCTTTATTTAACTCAGAGGCAGACTGGACGGCAGCAGCGTCCAGCCTGCCTTTTGCATTGCATTCGCGAATATCCGAACGATAAGAGCAGATCCGCTATCATCATCGGTAGGAACGCTGCCGCGGGCTCGCTCATCCGTCGGGCCAAAGGCAAAGGAAGGAGTTCATTGCATGCCGTCAGACCCGCTCAACCTTGAACCTAAAAACGGCGACTTTGTAGACTACATCGAATCGCTGCAGGCCAGCTCGCAGAAAAATCTTGACGGCATCACGCCGCCCATGACGGCCGATCACCACATCGGTCTGCCGCCAAACGCTGCCGGACGAGCCGATGACGGCATCAGTCTCAAAGATCTGATCGCGGCCTTCCGCCGAAAAACCGGCATGCCCAAGGCTTCGCCCCAGGATTCGAGCCGAGAAGCCGCCTTGGCGCGGATGGAGTCGTCGGCCAACCCCAATGCTCCTGAACCCGTCATTGCAAAACCCAAAAAACTCGACCCGGCTGCCAAATTCGCCGTATCCATCTGCTGGATGCTCGGATTTATGGGAACGGCCATCGGTGTCAATGAAGATCAGCCTGCCGTACTGATGTTTGCGGCCTTTGTATTCTTTGTCGGCGTCATCCTAGCCGTCAAATTCAATTCGACAGCGCAGAACGGCGGACAAAGCGCCTTCGGGAAGCGTCGCATCAATCGAGCAGGACGCAAATAACCGCAGGGGCGGCGTACAGCATTTTGCCTACCTATCCTCCGATCAAAACAAAAAAAGGCGCTTTTAGAGGCGCCTTTTCTTTGGATTACCCCGCACCAAATATGGACAGAACCGCACGCTGGGGGTAATTTTTTACTCATGCTGAATAGAGGCGCAGTGCGAATGAACGCCGCTCGACGGGGGCACCCAAAAATAGGAAGAGCGTCGCAAGGTCAAACTGCCGAAACGACCGGCTAGGCATGGACGGTCAGTTGGTCATCGCCGAAAGACGACGATGACTCCCGAACGCTGCATTGTCAGACGTTCGGAGGCGCTATCGGCGGCGAAGCTTCTTCATGAACGGCTTCCGTCTCCGCGCGCCCGATCTTTCACGGACGCCGCGCAGAGTACGGCGTTTATCAAAGAGCGGCGCCGCAACAAACGGATTACAGATCTGAAGGCTGCTCCCGCACGATTGCGGCGCAGCCTTTTTCAGTTTCGACCCTCCCCAACAATCCGTCACTACAAAAAAATCATGGCAGCTTCCTCAACCCCCTCCGCCGCTTCCGGCGGCTCGACCGAAACCATCGGTCTGCGCCGCGAGGTTGGTCTTTTCGGCGGCATTTCCGTCCTTGCCGGCATCATGATCGGCTCAGGCATCTTTTATATCGGCGGCATCGTCCTCGAACGCTCGGGCGGCAATCTCGGCCTGGCGCTTCTCGTATGGGCCGTCGGCGGCT
>OBKR01002493.1_pt1 | contig 13400 bp, 9 predicted proteins | sample 1518991 | NCBI WGS metagenome assembly OBKR01 (sample SAMEA2452117, study PRJEB22498) | human gut metagenome | biome: human feces; feature: human gut; material: feces | place: Australia | collected 2012
CAACCGGCAAATGCGGACGCCGCAAACAGCGCCACCAACGCGCAAGCTGCTATCTGAAACCGTTTTCTGCTCATATCCTGCTCCTTCCTTTTTTGTTTTATCCGACAACGGATTCAGCTCTTTTCACCGTCTGATCCGTTCTGTACTGTATTTTCTCGCCGAACCTCGCTCCGGATTGCGGACTCCCGTTCCCGGTCCTTCCCGCTCCGGTTTCGATTGTCGGCACGTTTATTATTTTCTGCGTTTTCCGCCCCGCACTGCCAGTACACCGACCGTCCCGGCAACCGCCGCCAGCACACAGGAGGCCGCCGCACTGCCGCAGCCTGCGCCGCATCCCTTCCCGGAATCGGGTTCTTCCTTCAAGCGGAAAGTCACGCTTTCGCTGACGAGGGCAACGCCGTAGTTGGTCTTGCCCACCAGCATTGCCGTGGCGTCCTTTTCCCCTTTGCTCAGATACACCACCGTCGCGGGGATTTCCGCGATCGTCCCCGCATACGTCTCCGCCTGAATAGTGAAATCAGAAAATTCCTCGGGCCACTCGGTCACTTCGTATTCCTTTTCGACGATCAGCCGCTTTGCCGTGTCCTTCGTATAATGGGAATCGTCCGTCGTGATTCCGGTGACGCCGTTGCGCAGCGCTTCGTTCATTGTATCGATGTTATAAGTCCACAACCACAGGGCATACCCCCGGTCGGCAAACGCGCGGAACGCGGCATTATAGGAATTTGCGGCGGAAGAGCCATCCCCGTAAAAGCCGCGGATTCCCGAAGTGCCGTCAAACTGCATGTCAATCCCCGCGTGATGCGCATGCGACTGCGAAACTGCCGTTCCTCCATCCGCGGTATATTGAAGATAGGAACAGGACAGCTCGGGCAAAAGTCTCTGCACTTCCGTCAGCTGAGCCGGGAAAAAGGAAATCACCGCGATCCGGTCAGCCATGCCGTATTCATTGACTTTTTTTGCAAATTCGGAAATAAGCGCGGGTTCCGTTCCTTTGATCTCGATAATCAGAATGAGGTCTTTGGTCTCTTCCGTATTCACCGCCTCAAAAATCTCGTCCAGCGTCGCAATCGTGCTCACGCCGTCCGACATGGCATAGGATTTCAGCTGTTGTAAGGTCATTTTGCTTACAAAGCCGCTGGCGGCAGAGCCGTCGGGATTACGGAGCGCATACTGGATACTGTCGTCATGCAACAGAACAATCTGATTGTCCGCTGTCAGACGGATGTCGATCTCCACATGGGTGGAACCCGTTTTCGCCGCGTCGACCACCGCACCCACCGTATTCTCACTGTATACCGCCGTATCCCCGCGGTGCGCCGCGATAAAAGGCGAACGCGCGAGAATGGAAAGATTCCCGGTTCCGGTGTACGCTTCTGCCGCCGAAGCAATTTTTTTATACACCCCATAAACGGGCGCCGCCTGCGGCGCTATGATTCCATAGGCGCCGTATCCCACCGCGTCCGCAACGGCTGTCTCGCTGCCGTCCGTATGCACCCAGACGCTCTTGAACCTGGCCTGCAAGTAGCGGACATACTCCGCCTCACAAGTCTCTCCGTTGAGGACGATCACCTGCGCCCCGACCAGATTGGCGCGTTGCAGAGCGGTCTGATATTCTTCCAGCGTATACATCTTTTCCGTTTCCAGGAAGAGATACGCTTCGGGACATTTCGTCATCGCACTGTTCAGAAGGATGACATCATCCGAAAGCACCGCAAATTCTTCTATGGAATTTTCTTTCTCATAAGCGGCAAAAGCCGTCAGCGCTTCCGAGGTTTCCGGACGCACCACCAGCAACATTTTCTCCGCCACATCTGCGGTATAAATCTCCGACAACGTTCCCAGCGACGCGTCGTTTTCCCCGAGCACGGAAAGAGTTTCGTCCACGGTCAGAATGACCGAAGCGGGAAGTTCTTCGCCGCTCAGAGCCGACAGAGACGTTTCATCCGTCACTTCCACCGAGACGGTGGGCTGTCCCACAAAACTGCCGGAATCGTAAAATTCAGGCAGATTTTCCGCTTTTGCGACAGAACGGGTGCCTGTGCCCGGCAAAAGCAGACTTCCGCCGAACAACATCCCCGAAATCAAAATACTGAGTTGTTTGAGTTGCATAATCGATAGACTCCCCCGACAAGTTCTTTTGAACGTAATACCCTGTATTACGTTCAAAGAGGCGCCTCTTTAAGATGTTCCTTGCCGCGATTCGAAGGTACAATCCCTCATCTTGCCAGCTTTATTATATAATTTCCTTTCCGGTTTTGCAATAGAATATTTAATGATAAAATTGAACTATTTACTGTTTTTTTACCCTAAAACGCTTTAATTTGTATAATTTTTTTTACATTTTTCATTTTTTTGACACAATGCGGGTTGACAGAAACCTTTAATTCTGTCATAATAACAAAGGAAAACAGGAGGTTTCCCGCCATGAACGGTATTGCCAATCCCTTTGAACGATTTCAACTGAAAATCATGGAAGCGGGTCACGATCAGGTCGACAGCTCGTGGCATCGGTTTGTCACTTTTTTCCCCTATTATCGCATGTATTATATTGTCAGCGGGCACGCGGTCATCTATCTGCAGGACCAAATGCTGGAACTCAAGCCGGGGCATATGTACTATGTCCCTGCCTTTTCGCTGTTCGATGCGCATTGCGATCAGATTCTCGATCATTATTGGATTCACTTCAACTTTGACGCTACAGCAGAAAAATATCTGACCATCTGTCCCCCGCGTTATGAAGCCACCCCGCGTCCTTCGGATGAAGCCATTTTCAGGCTGGCCACGGAACTGGCTCGTCTGCCGGCGGAAGAAAAACATCTTCCCGACGTCGTCGCCGCGGAAAGCCTGAGCAAATATCTCTTTTCCAGATTTTTACCCGACGAAAAAGAACTGGAGTCCTCCGATGCCGTCCGGTTTATTCCCGTGCTGCAATACATCGACGAAAATTTTTCAAAAAAAATCACCAACGAAGACCTGAGCGCCATCGTCTACCTGACCCCAAACTACTTTTCCAATCTGTTCACCCGTCGGTTCGGCGTGTCCCCGCAAAAATATATTCTGCAAAAACGCCTGAATCTCGCAGCCGCCATGCTGTTTGAGAGCGGAAAAAGTATCAAGGAAATAGCCTTTGCCTGCGGATTTGAAAACGAGACGTATTTTAACCGCCAGTTTCATAAAATTATGGGCATGTCCCCAAGCAAATATCGAAAGGTCACCGTTCCGCTCAACGGGTAAACACAAAAATCTGGCTCGCCCGGCACTTTTTGTGCCTTCGCAAGTCAGATTTTCCGAAAGAGCTTGTCTTTTCAACCAATGGCTTTTCTTAAATTTTTTGAAAGACCGGATTTCTGTTCCGGATAATTTTTTAACCGGAAAATTTTTACCGCAACCGATTATGACTTACGGCAAGCCTGGCTTTCGCTTACAATTATATCCATCACGTCACAACAGATAAGTGGCATTTCCATCTGATTGCCTTCATAAAGCAACCAAACGTAAAAAATTGTTCTTCCCTTTTCTGAAAATTCCCGCAAAAACTTTCCCATACTCCCCATAAATTTTCCGGGGCCGCCAAAAATATTTTTGGCGGCCCCGGAAATCGTTCAGTATTTTGTACGGAGCAAGAGGAAAAAGATCAGAAAGACGATGGTGAAGACTCCCACCGAGATGAGAAACATGGGCAGATATGCCTTATAGGCGCCCATGATCATCGCGAACAATTCCTTTTTGGTCGGTTTATCCTTGTTCTTTTTCTCCTTTTCCGGTCGATTCTTCTCATACCAAGGCAAGCCCTCCACGTTCATGTCGGCCACCGTATGGCCGTCGTCCACGAAGGGCTTTTTCTTGTTTTCCGCCTTGCGGCGTTTCTTTTCTTCTCGTTCCTGTTTTTTATCCGACATCTTAAACCTGTTGGAAAATTTTTAATCGCACAGATGACATGCCACCATATGCCCGTTTCCGATGTCGCGCAATTCGGGAATTTCCTGAGAACAGCGCTCCGTTGCTTTGGGGCATCTCGTATGGAATTTGCATCCGGACGGAGGATTGACCGGAGAGGGAATATCCCCTTCCAGCATAATCCGGTTGCGCTTGAAATGCGGATCGGGCACGGGAATAGCCGAAAGCAATGCCTGTGTATAAGGATGTTCGGGATCGCCGAAAATATCCTTCTTATCCCCGATTTCCACCAGACTGCCCAGATACATGACGCCAACCCGGTCGGAAATATGTTCCACCACCGACAGGTCGTGAGAAATAAACATATACGTCAGCCCGTTCTGGTGCTGCAAATCCGTCAGAAGATTGATGATCTGCGCCTGAATGGACACATCGAGCGCGGAAACCGGCTCGTCACACACGACAAACTGCGGCTTCACCGCCAGGGCGCGCGCAATACAGATACGCTGGCGCTGCCCGCCCGAAAATTCGTGCGGATAGCGGTCATAATAGTAATCCTGCAAACCGCACTGCCGCATGATGCCCAATGTGTAATCCCGCAGTTCGTCCTTAGGCACAATGTGGTGAATCATCGCAGCTTCCGAAATCGTATCGCCGATCGTATAGCGGGGCGGAAGACTGGAATAAGGATCCTGGAAAATAATCTGCATCTTCGTCCGGAGCGGACGCAATTCGGAGGGCTTGAATTTCGCAATATCCTGCCCGTCGAAAAAGATTTCTCCGCCCGACGAGGAATTCAGGCGCAGAATCGTGCGCCCGAGCGTCGTTTTGCCGCACCCCGACTCGCCGACGATGCCCAGCGTCTGCCCCCGTTTGATGGTGAAGCTGACGTCGTCCACCGCTTTGAGAAAACTGACGGGCTTACCCCAGAAATTCTTTGCGGCAGGGAAATATTTTTTCAGGTGTCTGACTTCCAGAATATTTTCACTCATTTCCGCCCCGGTTTCCGTTTTCGCTTCCGTTCCGGTTTCCGTATCGGCGGCGCTTCCGCAAAGAGTGACAGGGATATTCTCCCCGTTATTTTCAAGAATGGTTTGGTTATTATTCATGGTCTGCTCACTCGTATAAATGACAAGCTACGCTGTGCGTTTCCGAAACCTGAATGAGTTCAGGATACCCGCCCGAACACTTTTCGCAGCAGCGGTTGCATCTGTCCTTGAAATAACAGTGCAAAGGCATATTGATGGGGTTGGGAACGTTGCCGGGAATGCTGTACAGCCGATCGACGTTCCGGTTTACCACCGGTTTCGACTTCTGAAGCCCCACCGTATACGGATGAAGCGGATGATCGAAAATATCGTACACCGTTCCCTTTTCAATGACCCGTCCCGCATACATGACCACCACATAGTCCGCCATGCCGGCAATGACGCCCAGATCGTGCGTAATCAGCATGATCGAACCGTTGATCTTGTTTTTCAGCTCTTTCAGAAGTTCGAGAATCTGCGCCTGAATGGTCACGTCGAGGGCGGTTGTGGGCTCGTCGGCGATGATCAGCCGGGGATTGCAGGAGAGCGCCATGGCGATCATGACGCGCTGGCGCATACCGCCGGACAACTCATGCGGGAACTTCTTATACACTTCCTCCGGCATGGCGATACCCACCTGCGTGAGCATATTGATGCTGTGCCGTTTCGCCTGTTCATTCGTAACGCCGGGATTATTGACGAGAATGGCCTCGTCCAGCTGATTGCCGATTGTAAAGACGGGATTGAGCGAAGTCATCGGCTCCTGGAAAATCATCGCGATTTCCTTGCCGCGGAGCTTGCGCATTTCGCCGATCGGCATTTTTGCAATGTCGAACACTTTGGGTTCCGTCTCAAAGACGGGAAAACCGTTACTGTCCCGTTTCTGCACGGGTTCGAGGACGGGATTCCCCTCTTTGTCCTTTTTCAGACGGGGAGCGCGCACGATCTCGCCGTTCTCGTCCGTCTCGTACACGGGTACTTTCTTTCCGTCTTTTTCTTCAAAGAGCGGTTCTCCGTTGAAATCCTTTTTCTGCACGGGATCGATCTTGACGTCCCCGTGCCGGTTGCGGACACAGGCGGGAGCATAGACGATTTCGCCCTTTTCATCCCGCTCATAGACAGGCACGGGCTTTCCTTTTTCATCATAGATGAAATCGCTGGATTTGAAACGGATGGATCCGTCCACAATCTGCCCCTGCGGCCCCTGGACCAGCCGCATGATCGCCAGGCTGGTGACGCTCTTTCCGCACCCGGATTCTCCGACGACCCCGACCACCGAACCCTCGGGAATGTCGAAGCTGACGCCGTTGACCGCCTTTACCGTGCCGCTGTCCGTAAAGAAATAGGTGTGCAGGTTCTCGATCTCAATGATGGTGTCATCTTTCTTCATTGAAGTGATATATTCCGACTCGGGAACCTTTGCCTTTTTCTGCTTTTCGTATTTTCTCATCTGCCGGAGATTTTCTTTCGCGATCTCCCGAGTCTCCCGATTGCTGAGATAATGCTTGTTGTCTTTCTTTTCCATACAATTACCTCTTCATCTTCGGATCGAGCGCATCACGAAGTCCGTCTCCGATAAAGTTGAACGCCAGCACGGCCATGATGATGCAGATACCGCTGGGCAACCACACGTTGGCATAATACTGAAGCACGTCCGTATCCTTTGCGGCGTTGATCATATTGCCCCACGAAGCATAAGGAATGGGCACGCCGAGATCCAGATAACCGAGTGTCGCCTCGTAAAGAATCATGCTGCCAAGGGACAGGGTCATGGAGACGATGAGCTGGGGCATGACGTTGATGACGAGATGCCGGAAAATCTTTCTTGCGGGAGACATGCCCAGCGCGTCCGCCGCCACCATATATTCCTGCTCGCGCAGGAACAGAATCTGACCGCGCACCAACCGCGCCGTCCCCGTCCAGCTGATCAGGGTCAGAAGCCCCATGATGATGTATATTCGGTATGTGTACAAAAACGGATAATCGCCTTTATACGCATCCAGGATCGCACTGAAAATCAACATGATCGGCAAAGTGGGAATACAGTTGATGACGTCCACGATACGCATGATGATCATGTCCACCCACTTCCCGAAATACCCGGCAAGTCCGCCCATTACAATTCCAAGCAACGTATTCAGGATGACGGCAAGAAAGCTGATCGTCAGCGAAATTCTGCCGCCGTACATCAACCTGGCCATGATATCCATACCCGAGCGGTCGGTGCCAAGAATATGCATCACCTCTTCCCCGTCGGCATTGGTGCCGTAGGAAAAAACGGGCGCAAACACGTTGATCTGCGGCGTGTAGCTGTTCAGCTGAACAATCGTGTACGTCTCGCCATCCGCGCCGACAAATTCCGTCGTATACTGCGTGTAAGTGGTCTGCCCGCCCGAGCGATCCACTTCCGTTTCTCCCCAGCCGACCGTTGCCGGACCGACAAACACGAACAGGAACAGCAAAACAAACATCAGCAGTCCGATCACGGACAACTTGGAGCGGAAAAAGCGCTTGAACACCAATACGGCCGGAGAGACGATGCGGACGTCGTGCATGGCTGCTTCACCGTCCTGCTCTTCCGGAGAGGGATCTTGTTGCGTCTCCTCAATTTTCTCGATCGTTTCGAGTTCTTCCAGTTTTTCGTTCTTATCTTCCATAAACTCCCTCTCCCGCGTTATTTATCCAGCTTGACACGCGGATCAACCACCGCATAGGCGAGGTCGGCAAGCAACGTGCCGATGACCGTCAGAATCGCAAGGAACATATTGTAGCCCATGATAAACGGAACGTCGCCTTCTTTTAAGGCTTGATAGGCTTTTTGTCCGATTCCCTGCAAAGCAAAAACCTCTTCCGTGATCATCGCACCACCGAAAAGACTGGGCAGAATGCCCGCCATCATCGTGACAAGAGGAATCATGGTGTTACGGAAAACATGCTTGTAAATGACAGTACGCTCCGAAAGTCCCTTTGCGCGCGCAGTGCGGATATAATCTGCATTGAGCACTTCCAGCGTATTCGTGCGGGAATACCGCATGAGTCCGCCGATATTGATGATGACCAAAGTCGCCACGGGCAGAATGCAATGCCGGATAATGTCGCCGACCTTTGCCAAACCCGTATAATCTTTCATTGCGTCCGTCAACCCCTGCATGGGCAACCAGCCCAAAGTGGTGGAGAACACTTTGATCAGCAAGGTGGCAAGGAAAAAGGAAGGCAGCGAAATACCGATCATCGTAAAGATCGTGACCACGTAATCCATCGGTCCGTACTGGTGCGTCGCTGACATCACGCCGAGCGGAATGGCGATCAGAAACTGCAACACCATGGCAACCAGCGAAATGCCGAAAGAAATCCACATATACTCGCCAATGACTTCCGCCACGGGGAGTTCAAATTTGAACGAAGTCCCGAGATCCAGTTTCAATACGTTGGACAGCCAGGTGAAATACCCCGACAAAATTCCGAAAAAGGAATTATCCAAAAGTCCGTACATTCTCTTGATGTCGTCGATCTGCTCCTGCGTGATCTGTCCCTGACCGAGCTTATCCGCAAATTTATTGTCGATATAATCGGTAGGCAGACATCTAACCAGGAAATAAATTAAAACAGAAACGAAAAAAAGAATCAGGATCGAATAAAGTATTCTCTTGATGATGTATTTTACCATTTGTTCTCTCCGTTTTCCGTTCTTGTCCGCCCGGCGGCATTTTGCCGCCGGGCGGATAACCGGTCTTGCCTGTCAGAAGTTTCCAAAAACTTTCTAATGGATTTACAATCCGAGTTCGGATTACTTGACAAAATCCACTTCCCAGATCCGGCTGAGCGGGGACTGATAAGCGGTTGCTTCCGCCAGCGTGGAACTGTCGATATAATTTGTGTTCCAGATGAAGAGGTCGTTTCTCTGATAGGTCGGGAATTCCACCGCCAACGCCATGACGAGATCCAGACATTCCGAATAAATGGACGTGCGCACATCCTGATCCAGCGTTTCTCTCGCTTCGTCAATCTTGTCGCTCAGATCTTCCACCATTTCCACTTCACGATAGTAGATGTCCGCATTTTCCTCGTCGAGAATGTCATCATATCCCCAGTTGAGCGTTGAAGTAGCCTTGGAATCCTTATGATAGACCTGATACATATCGGGGTCGATCGTGGAGCTCCAAGCCGCAGCCCACACCTGCAGACCGCCACTCGTAAGTTTTCTCAGAGCGTTGGCATCCTTGGTGACCATAATATCGAATCCGATTTTATTGAGAATCTCCGCCGCATTCTGCATGGCGGCATATGCGGGATGGTCTTCCGTATCGCCGGCGATTGTAAAGGTAAATTTCAACGTTTCGCCCTTGCTGTTGGTCAACTTGCCGGTGCTAGGATTCAGCGAATACCCGGCAGCCTGCGCAAGTTCCTGGCTCTTTTTGCCCGTCGCGTCATACGGATAATAAGGAGTGCAACCATCAGGATATGCCCAGCTGTTGGAAGTCATGGGTCTGTAAATAATCTCCGCGAGACTGGGATCCTGATAATAGTCAAGGCACAGGGTAGGATCGAGCGCGTACATAATTGCCTGACGGATTTCCAGCTCTTTGACCTCGCCGGCATTGATACCGATGTAGCCGTAGCCGAGCGTCGACGCGAGCGCATAAGAGAATTTATTCTCCATCTGTTCCAAACTGGCAATGTACGTCTGTCTTGCCGTAGGCGTCGCAAACAGAACTTCCTGAGAATTGCCCGTCACCGCGTCGAACAGCTGAGTGCTGGCAACAACCTTATAACGGAATTTTTTGATCTTGACGTTGCTGATTCCCTTCCCTACCGTCTCGAAATAAGGATTGCGTTCGAAATACACGATGCTTCCGTCGAAGAAGTCGCTTTTGTCGGGGACGGAATCGCCCACGTTTGTCTCCGAATTGCTCGCCTTATAGGGGCCGGCACCGACGGGGACCTGAATCTTACGCATTCTTTCAAAGAAATCGGAAGAAGCGAACGCCACGCCGAAATTGCCCGCCGCGGGATCAAATTTCTGAATTTCTTCCTGCGTGGAATAGTAATACATAGGCGCGATGGTCAGCGAGAAGTTATAGATGGCTTTGGGGTCCACGCCGTTGACGCGGATTTTCAGCACGTCATAGCTTCCGTCCAGCGTTTTCTTATCCTGTCCTTCGCCGATCGTCGTCTGGTCTTCCAGAGCCTGAATACCGGAAATGGACGGAACTTTCTTCTCGCCGCCGAGCGCTTCTTCAATCGCTCTGCCCTTGACGAAATTCAGAAGGTTGGTGGCCGTCAGCCAGCCGCCGCTCGTGATCGATTTGAGGTTGGTCTTATAGGTCTCGATGCCGAGATCGTCGCCGATATAATAATCATAGACCAGCTGAACCAGCGCAGACTGGGAATAATCGGTGAGTTTGTCGTAATCGTTCCACTGCACGGCCGCAGGCGTATCTTTCACATCATCTTCCGTGCTGAACGTAATCAGGCCTTCCATGGCAAGATAAATCTGCCAGGTCTGATCAAAGCCATACTTTTTATATTCGGAATCTTCCACCGAGCTGGCCGCGGTGGTCCAGTCGGTATTGAGTTCTTCCTTAAACAGCTCTTTGGCCTTATCGATATATTCGAGAATAGAATACCCGTCCGTTGCTTCAATCGATTCGTCCAGTGCCGTCAGATCATCCATCGTCGTATCTTTATCGTCGCACCACTGGGTGATGTAGTCGATACGAAGCTCCGCTTCCTGTTCATAGAAACGATCAAACCCTTCCTGTTCGCTCTCATCATACGATTGCGCACGATAGGCCGCCAACCCCTGGATGTTTACGGAATACAGCGTGGACGAACCGGTGTAGGTAGGATCAAGCAGGACGTACAGGTTGAACAGAACGTCACGGATAGTCAGATCGCTGCCATCGGAAAATTTGATTCCGTTTTTGATCGCAAACCAGTAGTCGGTATAATAATTGTCATAGTTGCCGGACTGTTCGTAATCCTGCTGTGTTCCGACCGTATGCGTCGCATAATCAAGCACGACGCAGGGCTCGTTTTCCCCGCAGACGATATTGCCGTCCTTATCGGTAGACAACATGCCGATCTGGGTCTGCCCGACCACGTTACCATCCGGGCCAGTCGTATAGAAATAGGGATTGAACACAGAGTCCAGTGCTTCCGAACTCACGACGAGAGGCGTGTTCTCGCTGTCGATCTCTTCGGAATTATTCTTCCCACAGGAAGACAGCACCATGGATCCGGCAAGAGTCAGGCATACCGCACCGCAAATTAAATTTCTCTTTTTCATAAATCCTCCGTGATGAGATAGTTTTTTATGCTTCGGCGTTCGCGTCCAAAATATTGACGTCCGCCGTAAATCCGGGATACTCGAACGTTTCGCCGGTGAATCTGCCGTAAGCGCCTCCGCATTCCACGGCACGGCCGGTCGTCGAAGAATCGTAAGAAACCGAACCGCTGACACTTACGTTTTCAAACCGCGCCCCCTCCTCCCAGGTTGCCGCCAGCAGGCCGACATAATTGGTAGGGCTGGAACCGTTGTTGTTCTCCGTGAACTCCACGCTCAGCGTGATGTTTTCAAATGTGACGTCATGGAAGTAGGCATTCGGGCCGATTGTCGTGAACATACCCACCGCATAAGTCGAACGGTTGGTCTCACGTTCCATGGTGATGCCCGACACGGTATAGCCGTTGCCGTTGAATTCACCCTGGTACACGCCCGCCACCTGCGAGAATTCCGTATCCGACATATCGATGTCGTTCAGCAGCCATACGTTCGTATTGTAACGGATTTTCGCAAGTTCCGCAGGCGAGCTGACCAACAGCCATTCCCCTTCAAGGAATTTCGCGTATACGTCCGGATTTTCTTCCGTATAAGTGTACGGGAAGGTCACTGGTTGCGTATACTCTTCATCGTAATAGAATCCAAAGAAGGTATGATCGGTCCAGGAAGGTTCCCGGAAACTGTTGAACACATTCCAGTCGTCCGTTCCGTCCCTGCGAACTTCCACCGTAAGCAACTGGGAATTGTTCTCGCCGTAGTGAATGTTGATGGTCTCAATTTCCAGCCACTTGGCATACAGCGTAATATCTTCCGTCACACGATCGGTATCGAAATTCCACCGTTCCCCGAACGTAACAATACCGTTTTCATCTTTAGTGCCGCGATAGTAGCCTTCTATATAATGTCCTGAATAGGTCGGAGCGCCGTACTGCGCGCCGCCGCCCGGCTCCAACATAAGGCTGTTCCTCTTACAGTACACGTCTTTCGTCAGCATGCCGTTTTCATTGCCGCCGTTGTAATCGAACGTCACGAGACACGGAAATTTCTTACGAATGTCATCGGGACTGGTTCCCGGCCGCGAACAGGCTGCCGCCAGCATCATCACCGCACAGGCAAGCAGGAAAATAAAACTTTGGATAAATTTTTTCATTTTCATTGTGACCCGTCTTTATTCCATCTCGTAAATAGATTTTGCGTATTCAGACCAATAGCGCTGCGACTTATACAGGCTCGCGTTTTTAACATTTATCGCGGGAACGGAAGAGCCGTAAAGAAAATTGATCGCACTGCCACCCGAAATATACGGGGAAATTACGGGAACGTCCGACGTACTCTCCACCGTCTTATAAATGTTCATTTCGGAAAGCGATGTGCAGTAGCCGAATGCAAGCCCTCCGATTGAGCTCAGTGCGCTTCCCTCTTCGGCCGTTCCGAAATTCACCGTCGTGAGATATTCACAGCCGAAAAAGGCCTGAACCCCGACTTCCTGAACGCCCGCGGGAAGATTGAGCTGCGTGATTCCGCTGTAAGCAAACGCCGCTTCATCGATCAGCGTCAGTTTGCTCCCTTCCGCAATATTCAGCCGAACGGGACTCATCACCTGCTTTCCGAGCGAAGAATTGTAATTATACCCTGCATAAGTGAATGCAAGCGGATGAATTTTCGTCACGCTAGCGGGGATATTGATCTCCTTCAGACTGGAATAGTAATAATAAGTCTCAGTTGCCGAGTCCACCGACGTATACGCCAACATGAACGCATTGCCGATTTCCGTCACTCCTTCCTCAAACGTTATGGCTGTGACATAACGGCTGCCGACAAGAACGCCTTCTCCCATTTCCTGAATTGTGCCGGGAATGGTAACTTCCCCTTCCAGTTCGTCGAGATAGGAATAGGCAAAATCCCCGATCACAGTCACACCCGTTCCGATCGAAATCGACGGGAGCGCCGTGTACGCAAAGGCATATTTGCCGATACGGGTGATCTCGTCCCCGTAATCCACCGATTTCAGATTGCCGCAATAGGTGAATGCAAAGTCCGGGATATCCGACGTGCCGTAATATTCAATGGAATCCAGAAGAGCGGGATAGGCGCCTGTATTGTCAAAAGTAAAGGTCTCTTTTCCCTCTTCATCGGTCTCGATGATACACTGCCCGCCGAAGATATACAACATATACGTATTTTCCGTC
>OBKR01002495.1_pt1 | contig 13394 bp, 15 predicted proteins | sample 1518991 | NCBI WGS metagenome assembly OBKR01 (sample SAMEA2452117, study PRJEB22498) | human gut metagenome | biome: human feces; feature: human gut; material: feces | place: Australia | collected 2012
TGGATTATCTGCGAATCTAGCACATGAACCTCCTCTTTGAGAACGTTTTGGTATCTTGGAAAGCCCTAAGATACAGGGTTTGTGGCGATTGGTGTTGCATACCTGAATCCTACGGTGGGCTGCTCATATCTGTCCAAAACTACCAACAACGCTTTTCAAAGAAAGGATAATGACTATGAATAAAATAATATCTGCACTGTATAACCCCGAAACCAACTGTGTCGAAGTAACTCTTGATAATCAATTCCATGTCACCTTCAACTGCCAAAACTGCAATGCACAGGTCAAATTGGCTGACCCGCTTGATATTTCTCATCTTACCCGTCTTGCGAGAGAAGAACCGGGATTCTATGCCAGCCTTGCTTCGAGGAAAGGTGGGTTGCAAGGGTATGTGGAGACGATGGGGGAGGTGGAATTAATATCTCATATCGCCGCTTACATATTTAACCAAATAAATACTCAAAAACTGCTGCCATAGCTGCATTTTTCATCTGTCTTGCCTTGACTTCTCCCACATAATAAGCCTGCATCAATTTACTTTCAGTACTTAAAAGTAATTCGCCTATTGTTTTCACATTAAGCTCTACCAATTTACTTTTTTGCCATTGGGTAATTTCAAGCACTTTTATACTTTTACTCAATTGTTTCTTTAAGCACTCTGACATATCTGGTTCACTAAATTTAGGCACTGCTGATAACAAATCGTTATATGCTTTACTATTAGCACCATATTCGCTCATTCGCCCCAAAGATAAATTATTAATAATATCCATAGCCTTTTGCTGCGGATTTGCTTCAAACGCAAGCAAGCAGCCTATATTAACTTCATATCTGGTTCCAATTTCCGCATTTGTTGCTTTTATACCTAAAGCTTGTTGCTTAATAACACCCGTATATTCCAGTATTCTTAATGCTTCTTTTACTGCTTGAGGACTATTTCTATGTATCCAAAAATATGCCGTTGTGCTTTTATTTGTAGACAAAAACCTATCATTCTTGTCTTTTAATTCCGGAATAACTATCTCCTCTACAAATTTTCTTCCCCAATCAATAAATATTGAGTTTCCTGGATATTTTTCAGCAAGCCCCGATTGTTCCATCCAAATTTCTTCTCTGTAAAACTCTCGAAACACACTATTGATCGTATTGCTATTAAAACTTCTTATTTTTTCAATGCTTCTTAGTAAAAGTCTAGGATTGCCCCCTGCTGCATATGCTAATATTGAAAAATTTTGACCATTAATCATCATCGCTTTTAGTAAATCACTATCTTTTACCTGCCTTGTTACCATTTCTTTCATATTCTCAACATATGAATCTTCTTTTATATCTCTACACATATTAATAACTACAGCATCATGCATAGGCTCAAATCTATCTCCAAAACATGTCACACCTGGATATATAGATGCATTACACTTTATGTACGGAGAACGAATTTCTCTAAAAAGGGTAAAAAACTGTCTCTGTTGTTCAGGAATAAAAATATGTGCTGCTTCATCTATAAAGCATACAATTCTTTTTATTTTCAAATCTATACACATGTCCTCAACAATATCCATAAATTCATCTATGGTCGGAATATTACTTGTTTCTATTATTTCTCCAGGATGTTTCCATGTATTCTCAAATTTTTCATTTATGTTAATTAAAGTTTCTAAGCTCTTGCAATTTCTCGTTTCTTCTCCGGAGATATTTCCAAATTTCCACTTTGTACCGTTTATCATTCCAGCTTTCTTTAATTCTCTGATTATGCAAGTACATATTCTATTTAACATCCACAATTCAAACTGTTTACTATTACCTGATTGTATTAAAGAAACACTTCTAAAAGTTATAAATACCGGGAAAATTTTTTCTTTCTCAAAATTTTCCATTAGGTTTATCTGCGAAATTTTAGATAGAAAGGATTTTCCAACCCCTCTACTACCAACAAGCAAAACCGGCGACTGCGATTTTAACTGTTCTAATATTTTTTTATCATTTTGTGTCGGCACATACAGCTCTTTAATTTGTTCATCGCTTAATTCTTCTGTTCTTATAATAAAGTCACTCATTTGCACATTTCTCCTTATTTATATACTTCACTTATACATGGAATAAATCCAATATTATCCATTATGCAATTTTCATATTCTTCTAATTTATTCTCACAAATCAATTTTTCTAAATACCTAACAGTAAACATAAATGAAATCACCTGGTTTATTGTCTCCACCTTACTTGCAATACAATCAAACACATCTTGTGAAAATCTTGTTGCCTCCGGCAAAAAATCGACTGTACTATAATTACTATGAATAAATTCAGAACATTCTCTATAAACATTTTTTGCTATAACGAGCATGGACTTAGCATTCTCTATAAAGCTTGGTTGAAACGCTTTTACAAATTTAGCACTAAATATCCCATTGTCAGGATCGACAAGCTGGGACCAATACAAATCCATTTCTGACTGTTTCCACAATCTGTAATTTAACTCACTTGCCGATAATTGAATTCCAAAAAGTGTTAATTCAAAATATCCTCTCAAAGCCATAAATGAATACTTATACAATCCCATATTCCAAAATAATAGCATAGCTTTGTATTGTGATAAAGCTTCTTTATATACACATGTTTCATATGCACCATCATTTAACTTTATCCAAGCTTCGTAATCTTCAATAAACGATGCAGCTTTTGCATGTATACGTAAGTTCGCACCTTGTAAAGATTCCCCGATTATTTTTCCAAATTGTTTATTTATATTCTGATATTGTTTTAAATACTCTTCCATTCTATATATCTCTCCTTTAAACATAGGCAATGTTACATACCTGAATCTTACGGTAGACTACTCATTACGTTCCATCACAACTATTCAAACTACCAAATCTAGTGAATTACTCCAGTTTTTTTGACTCTATTTCATGTCAAAACACTGCATTTTTTGTTGGAATTATTATTTTATTTGAGTATAACAAGTTTTAAGTATCAATGATACCTGATCCCATTGTACTAATATCTTAATTTGTTCATGCTTTATGAAACTTATTTAGTCCATCCGATATATCTATTAAATCAGCGTCCTTAATTCCGCCAATCATATCTTTAGACAAAAATATTGTTTGTATTCCAACCTTTTCTGCCATTTCAATTAAGACAGGATAAACCTTTTCAAAACTATCAACTCCCATAGGTTGATTTGCTGAGTCAATAACCAATAACGGCATGTAGATAAAACCACTAAAATTCTTGTTTAAATATTCAAACATTGTAAGATACACTAACATTTGAATATGTGTCTGACGTGCCATACTTCCTGGCATATAGTTAACAATATTATCGCCCTTTTTATGCTTTGCCGATAGACATAATCTAAACGGATCAAATTCTAATGCAAATCCTTCTTCTCGAATGTCATCTTGCAAATGCTGTATCTCTAATCCACTTTCAAGGTAAATCTCAGTTAATCTCTTATTAAAGTCATTAATCTTTTTTTGATTAAATGATGACTTCAATTCCTTTATTTCCTTCTTTAAACCTTCTACCTCTTGAGATAAATCATGATATTTTACAAAATCTACTTCTTCTTGCAAAACAACAAATAAGTGCTCCAACAAACCAACTTTTTTCATAGCATCTTCATAAGAAAGTTTTTCTGATGATGCTTTTAGAAGTTCAATTTGGTAATCCAGTTTTTTCTTTTCCTTCTCAATATCCTTTATCGCCTTACTATAATCAGTTAATGATAAAATAACATTCTCTTCGTCAAGAGTTTCTATCGTATCCTTGATAAACCTTGTATACTCTTCATAATCAGGCTCATCGCCTACAATCTCAGTCATAATCGAAAGTAGTCGCTTTATTCTCTCTTTCCGGTCTACCATGTTACTAGATTGGTTTTTCATAAAATTATATATTTTCATTTCTTCCGCAAGTGAAAATGAAGATTGAGATAAATATACCAAATCTTTCGAATTTGCTTTTGCCTTTCTTACATATGAACTTCTAAAATCGCAAAATGTTTTATAATCGGTACTATATTTTCCAGTATAATCAAGCTGTAACTCCTTAAAAATTTTCTGTTGTTGCACCTTACTTCTACTATATTCCTGATAACTTAAAGATAACTTTTCCAATTCTTTACTTTTTGCATCAAGCAAAAGTTCTTTCTCATAAATTTGTTCAATATTCTCAAAATTAAAGAAAAAGTTCATAATATTTCTAATTCTAATATTATGTTTTAACTCTTTTGCCTTGGTAAACACAGTACTTAAATCTCCAAGTCCTTTTTCTTCTATATAATTTAAGAAATTAAAAGACCTAAATGAAGGATGTTCATCAAATACTTTATTATAGATTTCTAAATATCTATTATTTTGAAGTTGTGTCAAAATCGAACAAATATTATCTTTATATGTATCTGCACTTACCTCTGAATAATCACTTTCCTCAGTTCTTCTATAAAAGTATTCTCCCTCTTTAACTGTTCTTTTTATCCACAAACTTGTCATCTCATTTTTGAGCAATGCTTCAATACTATCAATATTGTCCAATCCTTGATATGTCAACTTATCACTACTACCCAAAATATAATCAATAGCCATTGTCAGCGCTGTTTTTCCTCTAGTATTCTTTCCATAAACAAAACTATGTTCAGAAAATTTGTATTCTTGAAACTCATCAGCATGATTAAATCTAATTAAATCGACTTTAAACATACCGAATCACCTCCTCTATTACTGCTGTCGCATCTAGTTTATTAATCTCTATTATTGGATTAGGGGTTTTCCCACTGCACATTTTCATAAAGCTATTTTCCGTACTATGCTTCACCTCACCTATGACTTCTATGCTATCCCCTACAATGGATATTCTCCCCGATTTAACAAACATCCTTAAAACACTTAAAATCTTTTCTATATCCTTATAATTTGTTGCCAGCTTTAGTGATATATTTTCAAAAAAAACATCCACAAAATCTTTCGTTCTGCTTCTATAGGAAGCAAAATTGTCCTCGTATCTTATACAAAAAGCGAAAAAAATCATTTTGGTAACAGAATTTATTTGATAAGGTTCCACCAAAAGTGACAAAATTATATCTGCATATTCTGCTTCTTTAATTATTTCATTCAGTCTCACTTTCTTCACCCCAATCTATCTGCAAATCTTTATCTATCTTGTCACCTGTCAAATATATGTAACATCCATTTTTGTACATTGGACCTCTAGGAATAATCTCACTATCTATCGCCATTGATGTTGTACGATTATACAAATCTTTTGGTGTACAATTCACTCCAAGTTCGTCTTTTGCAATATCATAGTTTTCCTTAGCAAACTCCTCTAAATTTGATATGTCCATCTCTTTTTGTTCCGCAAACACATCTCGAAAATCTTTATAAAATAGCTCATTAACAATTCCTCTTAATACAAACTCTTCCTGTGAATCAACTAAAAATAATTGCTTTACTTCTCTCTTCTTCCTTTCATCAACAATCTTTTTTGCCTTTTCTGAAAAAACGGGTTTTAATAATTTTATGTCCACTGTATAAGATTTGTCGCTTATTTCTTCACTCACCGTGACAATCAACTTCATAAGTTCCGGAAACACTAATGAATATGTTTTCTTTTGTTTTATAGATTCATCTATTTGCCGATTTATATCCTGAATAAATTTCTCCAATCTTTTTCTTTTAGCAATACTGTACTCAACGATATCCGTGCAGTACTTTTCAAAAAAATCGTTTCAAGCCTTAAATCTAATTCATCGATTGAACACTTATCGATTTTAAGTTTATCAATTATATTTTTTATATCATCTTTCAGTTTTTGTGCATCACAATTATCAAAATCATCTTTATATTGCTCGTAAACCTTTCGTGCTATAGATGTTTTTTTCTTACTTTTTCCTTTTTCAACAAACGACACTATTTCGTTTATCACATTTTCTACCGACAAATCAATTTTCAGTTCGTTCTCAACAAAAAGTGTATAAAGTTCTGGTTTAACATTATCTATAAGCAGCCAATTTCCTATTACTTTAGAAAAGCAATTTTGATCAACTACACCACTTTTTACCTGTACACAATTACTTGCCGATGAATCCAACTCATATATTTTTTCATCTGCCGTTATTTCAACATCATCTTTTCCTTCAAAACAAAATCTTTGCTTAACATTCATATTTTCTAATACATATAAAACAAATACTTTCCTTTGAAAAAGAAATCCATACTGTGATATAATTCCGCCTTCATTCATTGTAAACACCTCAAATCACATACAATAAATATTCTCTAAGTATAATCCTCATGTTTTACAAATTATATCCATAGTCAAAACTATCTATATATTTAGGATATCTAGCATGCACTCGACGTCTAATCTGCATAGCATCCTGATAGTGCCCAAACTGAAAGCCATAATGTTCTACAATCTTTTCAATAAATCGTCCTTTATTTATACGTTTACAATATGCCAAATTACCTTCACCAATATAAGGCAACAACACTGCCGGACAATTTCTTATGTTGTTAAAATAAATCCTGAACTGACATCCTTGCTTCATAGTATTTCCACCACTAGTTTTCCCTTGTGTAATTGGATAATACTCTTGATCTGGGTAACAATTTTCAAATTCCCACACCCTGTCCTCAGGAATTTGTGCTTCAATAAAACCCACTCTTCCAGGTGCGGCTAAATATCCTAATATCATACAAAAATCTTCTTCACTAACATTAATATCTAATGCTCTAGAACCTAAAATTCCCATACCTTTTCCTCCTTCTACATCTTCGGAATCAACGAACTCCATTCTGGAGTATTCTTCGTCACATCCCATTTACCAACTTGCATCTTCTTAATTCTTTTACCATCTCCAAAATCCAGCAAGTCTTCTCTTTTGAATGACACCAACAGCTTGCGCAAACTTCCCAAATCTGCTGATGTCAAAAGAAAGGCTTCCTCTGGATCTACAAGCTTACAGTAAGACCATAACTGCCCCAAATCACGCAATGTCAACTTTGTTTTCTTTGCTTCGATAAAGAATAACTTTGCCTTTCCCTGCTTTCTTGCAATTCCAAGAACATCTATCTGTATATCCACACCGTTCGCCATCTCATTAACAATATCATATTTGGCTAATGCTCTGTCCAATCTCTCACTATGCGTATCTACAACAATAATTTCATGCCCTTTATATTTATCCTTCAGGTATTGTTCCAGCCATGCTCTCATCGGCTCGTATAATTCTTCTTCTAACATTCTAATCCTCTTTATATCCTAAATCCTTTGCAATCTCTTTCCACGAATCATAATGATTGCCTCTTATTTCTTCTGGAATTACTTCATCATCTTCTCCTGGATGTATCGGTTTTTCCTTCTTTTTATTAACAATTTCCCAATAATATCTATGAGTCACATCTGAAGGTGATTTACCTTGTCCTTCAATAAATATTTTATGTTCATTTGCAAAATAATCCAAGGCTTCTTGTTTATGTAATACAGCAAATCCAATTGGATTATATTCAAGTGCCCATACTTTAACCTGATGCTCCTTTTTCCAGAAATCTGGCTTTCCTTCATTATACTTCTTGAGATTACCATCTCTCATATTCGGATGTCCCCAATCAATATTCTGAACCGGAATATCCACGCTCTTTAACAAATTGCAAAAATCAACAACCAATTCCCAGTTTTGAGGTATTTCAAAATATACCCTATACTGAGGTTCCATATATGCATAGTTACTTCTTCTGATATACCCCGTAACATCCGCAAAACCTTTTATAAACTGTTTTCTTTCATCTAGTGTAAAATCATACACTTCAGGAGAAATACGGACATTATCATGTGATGTTGCCGCACCAATATATCTCAATATTTCACGCATGAGATAATCTTCATTCGACTTTCTAAATGAAACATATGACACATTTGCATTTTGAGTGAAAGTCAAGCCAGTTCCCAATAAAGGCTCCAGGATTTCTCTAATATCTGTCACACTAGCTTTTACATATATACCTACATCCTTTTGAAACTCTGTTTCCAACTTTTTATGTGGTATTTCAACAACAATCGTTGTTTCAGTAGCTCCACGTTGTACTTCACCGTTACCAGTTATCATTCCTAATAAGTACGCCATTTCATTATTCATTCGTATCACCTTCTACCTTAAATGTAGCTTCCTTCATCTTTTCCGGTTTAAAAAATGTATCATATGGTGAATCAAACACCATTACTTCAGGACTTTTGCCTTTCAGTATTCTTTCAAGATAATCTATCTTTATCAAATAATACGTTCCTGCTTCGTCTCTCATTTTCTGCATCTCATTTGAGGTCATAGTAAATAATCCATTTTTTCTTTTACTTGCCTTCACTTCAATATATAAATCCTTATCATCCCACGAAACAACAATGTCACAACCTTGTCCGACCGATTTATCTTCCCATTCTTCTCCGATTTGTACACCCTCATTAAACCACTCTATTTTATAGCCATCCAAAGAGTTGATACCCAACATCCGAAGTAATGATTCATCCTTAATAACAAGCATTTTATAAATATATGTTTCTCCAAGCCATCCTAGTTTAAAAAGTTGTTCTCTTGTAAATGAACTCTTCATTTCACCACTATTCTTCGATCTTCTCCCTTTTGCCTTAGCAGCTACTTTAGGTTTCACAATGCTTGGTTGTGGCAAATCACCCTCATTTATTTTACCAGAAAGAGCATATAGGAAGTCCGAATAAACTCTGAACCCTTTTTCAAAACTTCTAATTTGATTAGTACCCTTTGCTCTAACCAAATTGCGTATCTGTTCCTCATTCTGCGGTTTCTTAGTAAATCTAAAGCCATACTCATTAACCAATTCTGCAATAAAGCTGGTATCATTAATACGATTCTTATATTTTTCGTCTAACTGTGATGCTAAGAAATCCGGACATCCTTCTGTATCACTCAAATAAATACGAAACTGATATCCAAACTTACTTCCTGCTTTGGTTACATAAGGAAATTCTATTGAATATTTATTATGATATTCATCCTTAAATTTTTTGAGTTTATCTGCCGGCACAGTAGCCTCTATCGTGTCAATCACACCTGGCTTGGCTAAATATCCTATTGCCTCAAACTTATCCGAATCTGACGGCCACTCAATCTTACTCAATAAAAACACCTCTTTCCCAAATACCGTTATTATTACTTATGCATAGTGACGATTTTCTCCATACCATTTGCTAGCACTAATTTTTTTCATTTCTTTCTCAATATGGTCTTTATCGTTTACAGTAAGCTGATATATATCGTAAACAATATCGTTTAGTTCTTCATTCAGCTTAAACCATTCCGCATCCATATATTCCACTTCTTCCATCTTGTTGACAATATCTACAACCTTCTCAAACGCTTCATCATCAACAACAATTGGTATATCATTCAGATACTTTGCATCTGTATGAATCGTCAATCGTGAATTATTAAAGCCAAAACGAATAAGGAAATAGTTACATACTCGTGAATGCAGCAATCCCAAAATGTATTTACACATTTTCGTATTCTCAAGTTTCACTGTCGTTACAGTTTCTGAAGGTTTCAAGTTGCCACCAAAGCTGGCAGTAATTCCTGCTTCTGCACTAAATATATTCTGAATAAAAATTTGATTTCCTTCTTCAGGAACTTCCAAATCTTTAAAGCCAAACTTACGAATCTGTTTTCCCCTTATCGCATCTTTTGATTTATCACGTCCTCTGCGAATATTTTCTGCACATACTTCACCCAGCTGTTCATAAGAACCCTTTAATTTATCATAGATAGGCACTTCCTCGTTATCAGTAAATACAATTATTTCATTTGTGTAGTAATCCTGTTCCACTTCTGACATAAAGTCAATCTTTCCCTTATTATACTGGTAAAACTTAATTTTATTATTTTCTTCATAATGATTTTGGAAAGTCAAAACAATCTGTTCTCCTCGAACAGTTTTAAAATGAATTCCAAGCTCTATAACAGATACTAGCCTCTTTTCTTGAAGAAGTTTTTCTCTAAGTGTTTTATATGATGATATATGTAACAAGTTTTTAGGAATTATAAACGAAATATACCCATCTTCCTTGGCAATTTCAAAAGCTCTGTATATAGCAGCAACAAACAAATTGCTTCCTGAATCTTTAACAATTTTCATAAATTCCGGTGTTGTAGCGATATCAACCCCATTACCCAAAGGTGCATACGGTGGATTCCCTATTACAAAATCAAACGCTTTTTTCTTAACCTTCTTCAAAACTTCCTGTCCACATTTACCCAACGTATCCATACGGTAAATGTGTTCCAATCCAGTTAATTCCTTACATTTTCTAACTGTTTTTAAATCAAAATCACAACCTGTGATATCTGTGTATCCTTTTTGTTCCAAGCAATGTAAAAAACTGCCGGTTCCACAACTCGGATCTATAATTGATGCAGTCTTTGGAATATTAAGAAAATTTATAACAGCATTTGCCAACTCTAAATCAGTATAGAATATGCCATTATTCTTCTTATATTCTTCATCCAAAGAATTCTCATATGATAAGCTATTTTCTGAAAATAAATTATTCTTCTTCATAATAATTCTCCCATATTTCATTTGCTATTGCCTCTGCCATCAACGGTGGTACCGCATTACCAATTTGACTTCTAATATAAAATTTACTTCCATAAAAAACAAATTTGTCATCAAAACTCTGTATTCTAGCAGCTTCTCTCGGGGTTATTGCTCTATTTAATTCCGGATGAGAATTAGTTCCATTGGAAGGTGTATCAAATCTGGTATCTATTGTTGGTGATACTGCATCCCAGACCAGTCGTCCCCAAGTAGTATTGAACTTTTGCTTCCCCCACATTTCTTCTGGCAGATATTCTTTACCCTTTTCAGGTGGTATCATAGCAAGTTTTTGTAACGCAATGTCCGAATGTGCCGATGCTTTGTGGTTATACAACTTTTTACTATTCATTCGCATCATTCGTTGATAATCCGTCTGTGCCACTGTAACGTAATCAAGTTCAAAGTCACCTTCTGCCGAAGCAAGATACGCCAAATCCGAAATTGCATCCCTAACAGTAACAATATCATCAGTTCCAACTGGCAAAGGAATTTTTTTACTCTTAGAACAAATAAAAATTGCTCTTTCTCTCGCCTGTGGAACTCCAAATCTTTTCGCATTCAAGATTCCATACGAAACATTATAGCCTAACCTCTCTATGTAAGCCAAAATTTCATCTTTAAACCAACCACCAGCCGTTGACAATAAGCTTTTAACATTTTCAATTACAAACACTTCTGGTTGAACCGCTTCAACTATATGCAAGTATTCTTTGAAAAGAAAATTTCTCGGATCATCCAATCCAAGCTTTTTTCCCTTCATTGAAAAGCCTTGACACGGTGGTCCTCCTATTATCATATTTACCTTTGCTGCCTTTGACTTTTCAATTATATCCTTCTTGATTATTTCATCTGTTATATCACCTGTAACAACTATTGCTTCCGGCATATTCTTTTTAAATGTATCTGCTGCTTTTGCATTAAAATCTAGTGCAACTGCAGTCTTAAAATGCTCATTTCTATGCATTCCATAAGAAAAACCGCCAGCACCACAAAACAAGTCCAATATTCTAAATTCAGCGATTTTATTCATAATAATTCCACCTTCAAATCTGTTTTCCGTAGTAAATTCTCATGCTCTTATTTTATATAAATACCTGTCCAATATTCAGTACTTAATAATATATGCAACTCACAATAAATATATTTTATACACCGCACTTCTTTAAATCTGCAAGTATATTTCCAATTGTGCTCGGACTATTTAATACTTGTTTTCCCAAGAACAACTCCGACTTATCACAGTTACTAAAACTGCCACTAAGCCAATTATTTTTATTCAAAAATTTGATGTAATAATACTGTTTACCCTTTTTATCATAGAGAAACAACGCATATCTCTCGCAGTTCTTCTATAGAAGTTCAAACCAACTTTGTTTCATTTTGAAGGCATTGCCTTCATTAATCCAGAAGAAAACATTGATATTTCCCACTCTAAACAAACTAATACCCTTTTCTGCTTTTATTTTTTCATATTTTATATTATGCTTATCTAATAACTCGTTAATTGCCATCTTAATGTCTTTCCTTATTTTCTATGTCATTCTACTCAAATGAATAAAAAATCCCAAAATAATTTTATCATATTTTGTAGGATTTCTCCACAATAAAGTACTTACATTTTTATGAACTTTGTTTAACTTGGGAACACAAATATGTGCTCCCAAATCATCTTTTATCACCTTATCCTCGTTCTCTCCATCTCTCGTACCATCTCTTCCGCTGCCACAATCCCTTGCTCCAACTGTTCCAGCGTACCGATACGATTTTCCGGTTTAATCTCCCCCTGAATACTTTCAATGCTGTACTTTTCCTTCGTAACAACATTCATATAAGCTTTCAGTCGATAGTCATAACCTTCATTCCTGTAATCCGAGAATACCGGTGCAACCTCTCCTCTACTCGTTTTCCATCGCATAAGTCTTGGAAACCAACACACGCCATCAATAATCAACTCCTTAAATGCTCTTAGGAACTGTCCCAACGCATTTAGCATACCTCTGAAACTGTTTCCGGCTTCAATATCATTCTTATGCTCTACACAATTTGCAAATTCTTCTATTAGCGGCGATAGATATGCTGAAATATACTCTTTAAGCATTGTCAGTGTATTCTTAAACTGTTCCCACTTGGATATCTCATCCTCGTATTCTTCTAGCTTTTCCCTCTTATAAGAAATCGCATAATCCAGTTTCAGATTTTCACTTTGCTTTTCAGAAATCTCTTGTTTAATTTCTCTAAGCTCATCTTCGTTCTCACGCTGCACCTGACGGTAAGCAAGTTTTGATGCAAATAATTCATTATCTGTATCCACAACTTCCCTTTGCAATTCTTCCAAACGCTCAGTTTCTTTGGCAACTTTATATTCCATGCACCGCTTGTAGAAACACACAAAAGGACATTCCCAGATTTCTCTGAAAATGTCCTATACATATCATTGATATATTTGTTGCATTCCTGTTGCATATGTGTTGCATACGATGTAATTTCCAACCCATTTTGCAACATTCCACAACTTCTGTAACCCTTGTAAATCGGGCTTTTCTTGATATTCTCGTTTCGAGAAAATTATCTCTTTGAGAACTGTGGTGCACGACGAGCTGCTTTCAAGCCGTACTTCTTTCTTTCCTTCATACGAGGATCTCTTGTAAGATATCCTGCCTTCTTAAGAGCTGGTCTGTACTCAGCGTCTGCCTCAAGAAGTGCTCTGGAGATACCATGTCTGATAGCACCAGCCTGACCTGTAAATCCGCCACCCTTAACATT
>OBKR01002501.1_pt1 | contig 13354 bp, 9 predicted proteins | sample 1518991 | NCBI WGS metagenome assembly OBKR01 (sample SAMEA2452117, study PRJEB22498) | human gut metagenome | biome: human feces; feature: human gut; material: feces | place: Australia | collected 2012
CACTAAGGCGGTGCAGGTTCAGAGCCGTATGAAAGCTCTTGCGAAAATCGAGCGTATCGAGATCGACGAGGTCGACAATTCTCGTCTTTCACTCCGCTTCCCTCCGGCTCCGCGTTCGGGCGACTATCCCGTGATTGCCGATAATGTGGGCAAAGCTTATGGCGATCATCAGGTATTCGACCATGCTACGTTCACAATCTCTCGCGGCGAAAAAGTCGCTTTTGTCGGCAAGAACGGCGAAGGCAAGTCGACGCTCGTAAAGTGTATCATGGGCGAAATCCCTTTCACCGGAAGTCTGAAAATCGGCCATAACGTTCAGATCGGATATTTTGCCCAGAATCAGGCTCAGCTTCTTGACGAGTCGATAAGCGTGTTCGATACCATCGACCGGGTTGCGACCGGGGATATACGCACTAAGATTCGCGATATACTCGGTGCCTTCATGTTCGGAGGCGAAGCCTCGGATAAAAAGGTGAAGGTACTTTCCGGTGGAGAAAAGACTCGTCTGGCAATGATTCGTCTGCTTCTTCAGCCGGTGAATCTTCTGATTCTCGACGAGCCAACCAACCATCTCGATATGCGCAGCAAGGATGTTCTCAAACAGGCCATCAAAGATTTCGACGGCACCGTGATTGTCGTGAGCCATGACCGAGAGTTTCTCGATGGTCTTGTGGAGAAGGTCTATGAATTTGGGGGTGGCCGGGTGAAGGAATGCCTCGGCGGCATCTATGATTTTCTGGAGAAGAAAAAACTGACGTCGCTTCAGGAACTTGAGTTGAGTAAATCGCCCGGTGGTGGCGTTCAGGCAGAGCCGGAGCGTAAGGTTGAAGCTGCACCCCCTGCGAGACCGGAGTCTCAGGCCGACGGTCCTGCTCCGCGTAGGCTGAGCTATGCCGAGCAGAAAGAGCGTGAGAAAATGCTCCGCAAAGCGCGGAAGAAGGTTGAGGATGCAGAAGCCGCTGTGGGAAATCTTGAGAAGGAGATTGCCGACATTGAGGCTCGGATTGCTTCGGGCGATTTGGGCGACAACGATATATACTCGCTTCATCAGCAGCGCACGCGCGAAATGGAGAACGCACTCAGCCTTTGGGAACTCGCTTCGCAGGAACTCGACGAACTGACAGCTCGGTTTGCCCGGTAGGTGCCCTACCGCAGGCTGGGGCACGTTGCTCTGATTTATTTTCAGTGGCGCTCAACCTTTCTTTTATTATAAATGTTAATAGAGTAAACATCGGCAGAATGCATCTTATGACGTCTGCCATCCTGTCTTGAAACATTCTAACTCTAACAACTATTTATAATATGAAAAAGGCTCTATTACTGATGGCTCTCATGGTAGGATGCATGAGCGCTTTCGCACAGAAAATCGACAAAAACGAGCTTAAAGAGCTTCAGGCTTTCCTGGCTCAGCCCGCTGAAAAACACGCTACCAATGCTGCCGCTCTGAAAATCACCGATGTCAAGGCTCCCGCTACTTGGGAAGGCGTTACTGTTGAAAACGGCCACATCACCGCTATCGAGTGGGCCGACAAGCATCTCGCCGGTACACTGAATCTGGCCGGCTTCTCCCAGCTCACGAAGCTGAATGTTTCCCGCAATGCCCTCACAGCCCTTAATCTGGACGGCTGTGCCAATCTTGCCCGCGTTGACGCCCAGCGCAACAGAATCGCTGAAGTCAATCTCAACGGTTGCTCCGGTCTCCAGACCCTTAATATCTATAAGAATCGTCTGCCGGAAATCAATATGGCCCAGACTCCACTGATCGAGACCGTTAATATTTCCAACAATTATCTTGTGGGTCTTGATGTCGCCAATTCTTCAACGCTAAAGACTCTTAACTGCCAGGGCAATCATCTGGAAATGCTTAAGGTTGAAAACTGCACGAATCTTAAAAATCTCTACTGCGGCTACAACAAGCTTACCGGTCTTACCCTTGTTGGTGTCGAGAACCTTCAGAACCTGAATATCGACGACAACGAAATTTCCTCGCTGATTGTAAGCAATCTCCCCGCACTGAGCACATTCATATGCTCCGACAACAACATGCAGTCGCTTGCAATGCGTCAGTGCCCCGTGCTCCTCGACCTGGTTTGCTCTTACAACAATCTCACCACGCTGAGTGTGACCGATTGCCCGCAGCTGATCTTCGTCGACTGCTCCTACAATGACCTTACCCAGCTTACCCTCTCCAACCAGACTTTCCTGCAGCGTCTGCTTTGCAACAACAACCAGCTCACCATGCTCGACGTTCAGTTCGACCAGGCTCTTACCTACATCAACTGCCGTTACAACATGATCACCGACCTACGCACCGTCGGTTGCAACTCGCTCAGCATGATTGCCTGCCAGTGGAACTACTAAGTGGTGATTCCCGGTGCTGAGTTACGAAGTCAGGATTCATTAGAATCCATTCCTAATTCTCTACAAACAAAATCTGGCCGTTTAACCGGTCGATAGATGCTACAACAGAGCTGAAACATTATATATCTTCCCGTTGCCGGAAGTGTCGGTAAAGACACTTCCGGCAACTTTTTATTCCTCAAGATGTGCCGAATCAATTATTGAATCAATTATTATTGCGGAAATGCTTCGGACTCGCACCAATCTGTTGCTTGAAGTATTTTCCGAAAGCAGATTGAGTCGGGAAGTTCAACCGGTAGGCTATCTCCTGTACCGACAGGTCGGTATACCGGAGCATCATTTTTGCTTCCAGAATTACAAACTCATTAATCCACTCCAATGGCCCCTTCCCGCTATAAGCTTTGATCATGCCCGACAGATATTTGGGGGTGAGACACATTTTATCTGCATAAAACTGAATCGCACGTTCCTGGCCATGATAGGTATCAAGCAGCGACATGAATTTTTCAAACAATTGTTCTTTGCGCGATGTCTCGTAGCGGCCGTCTGGCTGAACGGGTTTGTTATAACGGTTCAAAAGTGATATGATTGTGTACGACAGAGCCTGAGCCAGTCCCCGGATTACATCGGCATTACCTTCTTCCATATTTTTTTTGAACAGTCGGTAATATGGTTTTAATGACGTAAGTTCATCGCGTGGAACAGCGACAGGCCCGTTGCCACGTATGTTCATGTAACTTTGTGCCCTCATCCGGAAGTCAAGCTGCACTTCGCGCAGGTATTCTTCCGATAGAATGATTGCATATCCTCGCACATTTTCGGTTCGGTGTATCTGAATTATGTCGCCGGAAAAATTCACCAGCAGGTGATTTTCCGCTACGGTGTAGTTTTTGAGATTTATGCTGCTTTCTATTATGCCCTGCGTGCATACCAGCACCGTTGTCGCCCTCAATCTTGCCGGGTGCGAGAACAGACGCATATCGCTAAGATTGTCGACGAGGAGAATGTGATTGCAATAGCTCACAATATCCGGAATATCCTGTTTGAGGACTCGTTCGATTGAAATATTGGTAGGTTCAGTTGCCATTGTTGAAGAATTTACAATACAAATATAACAATAAATCGTGGAATCTTATGCGATTATCCGATATTAAACGATGTTTACTCCAATACAAACGATGAATGCGCCTTTCTCGAGTATCCTATTGTCACGAACTTTGCATCGAAAACAGGACAATGAAATATGCATTACAGAAAAAATCTTCTTTTGCCTTTAATAATGTCGGTGGTCATATCGGCAGATGCCGCATCGACATCGCTTTCGCTCGACAGTTGCCGGACACTCGCGCTTGCAAACAACAAGGAATTGCGTGCGGCGGAGATGGAGCGTCGGGCGGCCCATTACGGTAGAAAATCAGCTTTTACGGCGTATTTGCCAAAAGTCAGCGCCTCCGGAATATACATGCATACAGACCGGGAACTTTCACTTCTTAGCGACGAGCAGAAGTCCGGTTTGTCCCATATCGGGTCGGCTCTCTCGCTTCCGGCGCTTAACTCGGTCGGCCAGAGGCTTGTCGATGCTCTCCGTACGGATACGCGAAACATGTATGGAGCGGCGGTTATGCTCACACAGCCTATATATATGGGTGGAAAAATCAGGGCTTATAATAAAATAGCCGGATATGTAGAGCAAATCGCCGACCACAAATTAGATTTGTGTCTACAGGATCTGATTGTTGATGTCGAAGAAACTTATTGGAATATCGTAGCATTGACTTCAAAAAAGCATCTTGCTGAAAGTTATCTAAATCTTGTACGGACACTTGATTCCGACGTAGAAAAGCTCAAGGCGGAAGGATTCGCCACGGAAGCCGACTGTCTGAGTGTGAAAGTCAAGGTTAATGAGGCGAAAGTAGCCATTATTCAGGTTGACAACGGCCTTGAGCTTCTGCGTATGCGTTTGTGTCAACTCTGCGGGCTGCCGCTTGACGATGATGTTGTTCCGGCTGATGCAGCGACCTATTCAGCGGGCAGTTACATGCCTGCCGCTCCGACACTAATTTATGGCTTCAACGGCCGGAATTGTCGGCCGTCGGGAATTCGGTTCGAATCTCCGAGGAAAAAATTAAGATTGCGCGTTCGGAGTTCCTGCCGTCTGTAGCCCTGACCGGCGGCTATGCCGCAAGCAACCCGTCGGTCTTCAATAGTTTTGAAAAGAAATTCAAAGGAACCTGGAATATAGGTGTCGCTCTCAATATCCCGATTCTTACATGGGGCGACAGAGCATTTAAGGTCAAATCGGCCAAGGCCGAGGCTATTTCCGCAAGTTTCCGCTATGATGAACTCAAGGAGAAGATTGAGCTTCAGGTGAATCAGAGCAAGCTAAAACTTAAAGAAGCACAGGAAAAATATCTGACCACTCTAAGCAGCCAGCGTGAGGCCGACGAGAATCTCCGCTATGCCACGCTGGGATTGAAGGAAGGCGTTATTCCGGTAAGTAATGTTATCGAGGCGCAGACAGCGTGGCTCTCGGCGAAGACTGGAAATATCAATGCTGAAATTGAACTCCGTCTTGCCGACATTTATCTCAAGCGTGCATTAGGTGTAATCAAGTAATCATTATTTACAGCAATGAAAAAGAAATCGAAAAATATCAATGCCATCATTGTATGCACGGCGATTATCGTAGCCGTGATAGCCACAGTCATAATCATAGGCCTGTCAATCCCTGAACCGGAGGAAATCATCCAGGGAGAGGCGGAGACCTCCGATTACCGAGTCTCGAGCAAGGTGCCCGCAAGGATACTTGAAATTAAGGTTGAGGAAGGCGATATGGTCAGCAAGGGAGATACTCTTGTGGTACTTGAGGCCCCCGACATGAACGCACGGCTCGCGCAGGCCGAAGCGGCGCGCAATGCGGCAAGAGCACTGGAACAAAAAGCTGAGGCCGGAGTGCGCAGCGAGCAGATTCAGTCGGCGTATGAAGTATGGCAGAAGGCTGTGGCCGGACGTGAGGTTGCCGAGAAAACCTATAATCGAGTTGAGCGGCTGTGTAAACAGGGCGTAATGGCCGAACAAAAGCGCGATGAGGCTTTTGCCAACTATAAAGCTATGGTGGCTTCGGAAAATGCCGCAAAGTCTCAATATGAAATGGCAGTCAATGGAACCCGACAGGAGGACCTGAGTGCCGCACGCGCTCAGGTATCGAGGGCAGAAAGCGCCGTAAGCGAAGTTTCATCTTATATTGATGAAACAGTTCTGCTCGCATCTGCCGATGGTGTCGTGACGGAGATTTTTCCGGAGCCGGGCGAACTTGTCGGTAGCGGGGCCCCGATAATGAATGTTTCTAAAACCGGTGAAATATGGTTTACGTTCAATGTTCGCGAAGATTTCCTGCCTGGACTTACTGTAGGCACCGAGGCAGAGGTATATCTTCCGGCATTCGACCGCAATGTAAAGGTGAAAATTTCGCGCATCAAGGATGTCGGGAGTTTTGCCACATGGAAGGCAACCAAGGCACTTGATAAATTCGATCTCAAGACATTTGAGGTGAAGGCCTGTCCTCTGGAATCATCCGGTTTCGATGGTATACGCAGCGGTATGTCGGCAATTTTAGTCAGATAGTTTACATGGATTTTCTAAATCGTATCAGAGACATTTTTATTCGTGAAATCCGAGGATTCTCACACCGTCCGCTGTTCCTGTTTTGTATGGTGGTGGCGCCATTGGTATGTGCGGTGTTTTTTGTCACGCTCATGGACCGCGGGCTGCCGTCTGATCTTCCCGCAGGTATTGTAGACATGGACAATACCAATATTTCACGGACCATCGTGCGCACTGTCGATGCGATGGAGAATGCGAATTTCACTAAATCATATAGCTCTTTTTCTGAAGCGAAGGAAGCTATGCAGCGAGGTGAGATATATGCTTTCTTCTATATACCTGCGGGGACAACCGCGGAGGCGCTTGCCAATCGTCAGCCGACGATTTCCTTCTACACCAACGAGTCCTATTTTGTGCCGGGCTCTTTGCTAATGAAAGATTTCAGGACTGCCTCCGAACTTGCCGGTCTGGCCTTGACCCGCGAGACGCTATATGCCCGTGGCGCTACCGAGAAAAAAGCCATGGGCATAATCCAGCCTATCACGATAGAGACGCATCCGTTGAACAATCCTACGCTTGACTATTCCGTGTATCTGAATAATATTATTGTTCCGGGGATTCTGATTCTCCTGATAATGTTATCCACCTCCTATACAGTCGGGGTGGAGTGGAAATCGGGCCGCCAGCGTGAGCTATATTCCGCTGCAGGCAATTCGTCGACTGTGGCGCTCGTAGGGAAACTGCTTCCGCAGACTCTATGGTTTACTCTGGTATTCATTTTCTATGATGTATACTTCTATAAAATCATGGGGTATCCGTGTAATGTGCCGATATGGCATATGATGCTGCTCGGATTTGACACAGTGGTTGCCTCGCAGGCATTCGGAGTTTTTTTCTTCGGAGTATTTCTCGGCCAGATGCGAACGGCTATGTGTCTGTGCTCTTTATGGGGAATACTGTCTTTCTCCGTTGCGGGATTTACATATCCGGTCACTGCAATGTCAGGCTTCCTACAGAAACTTTCCTGGTTGTTCCCGTTGCGTCATTATTACCTCATTTATGTCAATCAGGCTTTGAACGGGTATTCGATTCTCTACGTCTGGCCTTCGGTGGCCGCTCTGCTGTGCTTTCTTTTGCTCCCGATTGCCGTTCTTCCGCGTTATAGAACAGCTTTCCTGAAATACAAATACAAAGAATGACAAGATGAAGTCGATATTAAACATATTCCAGATCTGGTATCGGGAAATCGGCAACATATTTCGCGACAAGGGCATCATGATATTCATTCTGTTTGTTCCCCTGGCCTATCCGCTTCTATACTCTTACGTATATACCAATGAGGTGGTAAGAGAGGTGCCTGTGGCCGTTGTCGACGAAAGTCACAGTGAACTCAGCCGTGAGCTTCTGCGAAAAATGGACGCTTCACCCGATATGAAAATCGTGGCTTACTGCGACAATCTTTCAGCAGCGCAGGAGATGATACGCCGTCAGGAGGTGGTGTATGGCATCGTTCGCATTCCTTCGGATTTTACACGTGAGCTTTGGAAAGGGAACCAGGCCCCTATCGGCCTCTACTGCGATATGTCGAGTATGCTTTATTACAAGGCGCTCCTTCTTACGGCCACCAATGTTTCGCTTGAGGTCAACAAGGACATCAAAGTGAATCATTATCTACCTTCTACCACCGACCGCCAGGCCGAAATTACCCGGATGCCCATTGATTATGATTATGTTCCGCTATATAATCCGCAGAGCGGCTTTGCGGCATTCCTGATACCCCCCGTGCTGATGCTGATTATTCAGCAGACACTTCTTCTGGGAATCGGCATGTCGACAGGGAATTCACGGGAGCATCACATGGGCAGCGTGATCCCGTTTCATCCATGGTATAAGAATCCCGTTCATATTGTAATCGGGAAGGCACTCCCCTATTTTATGCTTTATATTATACTTGGAGTGTATATGTTTGCTGTTGTCACACGACTCTTCACGCTTCCTCAACTCGGACATTATACCACTTTCATTGCTTTCCTTGTGCCTTTTGTACTGGCATGTATATTTCTTGCCATGGTACTGTCGTCGTTCATCTACAGGCGTGAGGACTCAATTCTGCTGCTTGTCTTCCTGTCAGTGCCGATGCTGTTTCTTTCCGGATTGTCGTGGCCTGCGTCGGATATGCCGGCATTCTGGAAATACTTCTCTTATCTTTTTCCGTCGACATTCGGGATGAACGGCTATGTGCGTATCACATCGTCCGGCGCTCGGCTGAGCGACATCTCGAGTGAATATATCGCGCTCTGGATTCAGGCAGGCGTATATTTCCTGTTGGCCTGCTGGTTCTACCGTCGTCAGATAAAATGTATTCTGACCCGCAAACGTGAAGAAAGCCGGTGCGATAATTAAAACCGTTATTCTAAGGGATAGTATAAGTAACTGTTCAAAATTATTTTATACTTTCCTGATCTAATTATTTTCAATATTTCCGCGGTAAAATTTCCGCATCTTTTCCTCTCTTCATCAGTCGTGTAGACATCTACACTCCTTCTTCATCGAGAAAAATCTCCTGAAAATTTTCCTCCCGGAAATATTAAAATAATTTCGACCAGTTACTTATAATCATTTATTTTGCCTGAAGGCGGTATGTCAAGAATCCATTTCTGGCATACCGCCCTCATTTTTACCCTATAAATATTTTATTTTCAAAATTTGCATACAAAAAACTTTTATGTTAATTTTGCACTGAAATGTTAAAACGGGACTATGAGGCTCCGATTCCCTTTTAAAACAGATGGAAGGATGCGGAGACACAATAAACCTGTTGGCGAACTTATTTGTTAATATTTTAAAAGAATCTTTAAATCAATGAATTGGTCGAGGTATTTCCATCCTCACGGCGGATGCTACCGGCTGATTCGAGTTAGTTAAATATGAAGAAATCCACTATCTGGCTGTTGGCCATCCTTATGGCGCTTACGCTTGTAGGACTCCTATATATCCAGATTATATATATGAAAAGCATGATTCGGATGCGCGACGACCAGTTTACCGAGGGTGTGCGCCGTTCGTTGTATGCTGTATCGTCGTTGCTTGAGCAGGACGAAACAAAATATTTCCTTGAAGAGGATGTAGCTCAGGTGGAGTCGTCGTCGATTTATGCGCAATATGGTGGTGCTCCGCATCTCGGAGGTGTGAAGTACTCTTTTACAACCCACAGCGGACTGGCCGGGGAGGTGACTCTCAAAAGCGATGCCGAGAAAATCTACAAGATTCAGAACGGCAATGGTATCGCCAACAGTTTCAATTCCATGCGCGAGGAGCTGAAGGGTCAGTATCTTTATCAGAAAGGTGTTATCGACGATGTTATCATCAATATAATGAACAAGGCGGGTGACCGCCCCATAGAGGAACGCGCCGATTCGGTTGCTGTCAGGAAGTACCTGCAGCGCGAGCTTGAAAACAATGGCCTTGAGATTCCGTTTGAATTTGCGGTCGTAAGCCGTAACGGCAAGGTGTTCTATCAGTCTGGAGGCTTTTCCAATGTCAATCCGGCGATGCTTGAAAACAGTATGTTCGTGCAGTCGCTGTTTCGCAATGATCCGGCTGTAAAGAAGAATTATCTGAAGGTCTATTTCCCTTCAAAGACGAAATACATTCTCAGTTCGGTGAAGTTTATGATTCCATCGTTTATCTTCACCTTTGTGGTCCTGATAGTATTCCTCTATACAATCATTGTGGCCTTCCGGCAGAAGAAAATCACGGAGATGAAAAATGATTTCATCAACAACATGACGCATGAATTCAAGACTCCCATCTCCACCATTTCTCTCGCCGCTCAGATGCTCAACGACCAGTCGGTCCGTAAGTCGCCCGAGACGCTTCAGCATATTTCGAATGTAATCAACGACGAGACTAAGCGTCTGCGCTTCCAGGTGGAGAAAGTGCTTCAGATGTCGATGTTCGATAAGAAAAAGGGTACGCTCCGCATGCAGGATGTAGACGCGAATCTTGTAATTTCCAATGTCGTAAATACGTTCCGTCTGAAAGTCGAGAAATATGGCGGCCGGATAGACTCGAATTTCGATGCGGTCGATGCTATTGTAAATGTTGATGAGATGCATTTTACAAATGTAATTTTCAATCTGCTTGACAATGCTTTCAAATACCGGAATGAGAATAGACCGCTTCAGCTGTCAGTCAGCACCCGCGATATATCCAACCAGCGACTCGAAATCGTGATTGCCGACAACGGAATCGGTATCCGGAAGGAGGACCTGAAGAAAATATTCGAGAAGTTCTACCGGGTTTCGACCGGCAACCGGCATGATGTGAAGGGTTTCGGCCTCGGTCTGGCCTACGTGCATAAGATGGTTACGCTTATGGGAGGCGAAATCAAGACTGAAAGCGAGCTCGGGCGTGGCACACGTTTCGTAATCACCCTTCCGCTACTCGAAACATCGTCGGACGACGAAACTCCCGAAAGGACTCAGGACAGTGAGTAAGCCGTCTGATTTATAAATATGTATAAATTCAGGCCTTTTCACTGAACAATTTAGCTAAAATTAAATTAATATTAATATAATCAAAAACAAACACTATGGACGATCGTATGCGAATCCTCCTTTGCGAGGATGATGAAAATTTAGGCATGCTCCTCCGCGAGTATCTTCAGGCTAAAGGGTTCAATGCCGACCTCTATGCCGACGGCGACGCCGGATACAAGGCTTTCCTGAAAGGGAAATACGATATCTGCGTTCTTGATGTCATGATGCCCAAGAAAGACGGCTTCCAGCTCGCTCAGGAAATCCGCTCGGTCAACAGCGAGGTGCCCATCATTTTCCTTACTGCCAAAACCATCAAGGAGGATATTCTGGAAGGGTTCAAAATCGGTGCCGACGACTATATCACCAAACCTTTCTCGATGGAGGAACTTGTGTTCCGCATCGAGGCCATTCTGCGCCGTGTGAAGGGCAAGAAGGGGAAAGACGTTACAATGTATAAAATCGGGCGTTTCACTTTCGATACTCAGAAGCAGGTACTTATGATTGACGACAAGGTGACGAAGCTCACTACCAAGGAATCTGAACTTCTGAGTCTGCTTTGCGCCCACGTAAATGAAATCCTTGAGCGCAATTATGCTCTTAAGACCATCTGGATCGACGACAATTATTTCAATGCCCGCTCGATGGATGTATATATCACCAAACTGCGCAAGCATCTGAAGGATGATCCTCAGATTGAAATCATCAACATCCACGGCAAAGGATACAAACTGATTGCTCCAGAAACAGAAAATAAGTAAGACCTGTTAAAGGGACTTTTTTCTGTCTGGAAGACCGATACCCTTTCAAAGGCATCCGACAACTGAAATGCCGGATGCCTTTGATTTTACCATATTATTCGCTAATTTTGTATCGGATGGAGACGGCAGTTTGTATATCCGCCCCTCCCATGTGTTTTACAGCACCTTACTTATATTTTCATCCTTTAAATTCTACCATGCGTAAAATTGTTTTAGCATCTTTGGCTTTGGTAGCCGGAGTATCGGCTATCCACGCCACCGACCGGATTACACATAATCCCGACGCGACCAACGAAGGGTCGATACTACATGTCTGGAGTTGGAATTTCCCCACCATCGCCGACAATATGAAGCGAATTGCAGAGGCCGGCTACACAATGCTTCAGACGTCGCCTGTGCAGCAGCATTTTAATCCCGAGGGGAAAATCACCAAAATTTTCGATGACAAAGGTAAAGACGGCTCGTGGTATTACTATTATCAGCCTACCGACTGGAAAATCGGGAACGCTATCGTCGGCACTCGCGAGGAAATGAAACAGATGCTCGATTCCGCAGCGAAATATAATGTGAAAGTCATTGTAGACGTTCTTCCCAACCATACGGCGTTCGATGTAGATGCTGTATCCGACGATTTCTACAAGGCGGTTGGAGGTCGCGCCAGGATGTTCCATTCCAACGGCCTTACGCCAATCAAAGATTACAACAATCGCGAACAATGTACGCTCTGGGCTATGGGCTCGCTTCCGGATGTAAACACAGAGAATCCGGATTTCCAGAAATACTATCTTGAATTTGTAAATGATCTTCTCGGCCTTGGTGTGCGCGGGTTCCGCTACGATACTGCAAAACACATCGGGGTTCATTCCGATCCGGTGGATACGGCATCCGGTGTGAAAGAAAACGATTTTTGGGATGTCGTAACCGGCCGTAAGGCTGTCAAAGGGCTATCCCTCGCACTTCCGTTCGATTCGCTTTTTGTATATGGCGAGGTGCTTCAGGACAAAAATGTACCGGAACTCGAGTATGCAGACTATATGGGCCAGACGGCTTCGGCCTATGGGCATGTGCTTCGCGATGCGCTCGCCAAAGGCTCTTTCAACGGACTCGAGATAGCCGACTGGCGTCATCAGGCTGCTCCGGAATTCCTCACAACGTGGGTTGAAAGCCATGATACATATTGTAATGCCCACGAAAGCGCCGGCCTTTCCGACGATCAGATTCGTACGGGTTGGGTATTCCTGACTGCCCGTCAGAACGGTACTCCCCTATTTTTCAGTCGCCCGATGGGATCCACGCGTTCCAACTACTGGGGCGACAATGTGATTGGCGCGCGTGGCAACGATGAGTTTTTCCATCCCGAGGTTGTTGCTGTCAATAAATTTCGTCAGGCCATGAAGGGACAAAAGGAGGACCTGCAGTTTAATCCGGAAGGCACCGTTGCAGTCGTCAATCGCGGAAAGAAAGGCGCCGCCGTTGTAAATATTTCCGGAGTTGCCTCGCACATCGATGTACCGACATCGCTCCCCGACGGCACGTATCTCGACGAGGTTTATAAAAAGGAATTCAAGGTGAAGAAACACCGGCTTACCGGTATCGCCGCTCCCCACCGCAGCTATCTGCTCCGAAGCCGGAAGTAATATTTATTTTTCAACCCAGATTAACGCAACCGGCCTTTTGAATTTGGCCGGTTGCGATTATTTTAATAATTTTGAACTATGGAACGCACGCCGAACTCTATTACCCCCGATTCAGCAGAAAAGGTGCCGTTTTTCAAACGGATCATTGGTTCTGTGATCCGATGCTACAATTATGCGACGGGTGGCGTGTGGTCCGACACGCGAAACACATTCGGAGTAAATCTTGTAAAGACAATCAATCTTTCGGTTCGATCGTTCTTGAATGGCGAGTTACAGTTGCGCGCCGGGTCGCTTACGTATCAGACCCTTCTTGCCATTGTGCCGGCATTGGCGCTCGTTTTTGCCATCGGTCGGGGGTTCGGTTTCCAGAATCTGCTGCAGACGCAGCTTTTTGAACATTTTCCTGCTCAGCGACAGGCCCTCAGCACTGCATTCACATTCGTCGACTCCTATC
>OBKR01002521.1_pt1 | contig 13293 bp, 14 predicted proteins | sample 1518991 | NCBI WGS metagenome assembly OBKR01 (sample SAMEA2452117, study PRJEB22498) | human gut metagenome | biome: human feces; feature: human gut; material: feces | place: Australia | collected 2012
GGCGTCTATGTACCGTCTCATTTATAATCTTAATCTGACGAATACGCCTCTGTATCTGATTTCGTTTGCGGGAGGTTTTACAGGAAGTACTTTTTTGATTCTGTCCGCCGCGTGGGAGACCGTGGACCGTACTTATGGGGAGGCCGCTTCGATTGACGGCGCCAGTTTGTGGCAGACATATATCCATCTGATGATACCGATGGTGCTCGGTCCTGCGCTTGCGCTGTTTGTCATTCAGTTTATCGCGAACTGGAATCAATATGAAGTATTTTACATGTATCTCGACAAAATGCCCAATCTCGCTTACGGCATTTATCGGTTCAGTGAAAGTATGAAGTTCGCGTCCAATGATCCGGCGTTTTTTGCGGGGATTACGATGACTATGATTCCCGTGCTGATTTTCTTTTCGATTTTTGCGAACAAAATTATGGAAAGTATTTCTTTCGGAAGCGGCATTAAAGGCTGAAAACTGTCCTTTTTCAACAATAAAATCAAAGAGGTGAATTTTTATGAGGTGCAAAAAAATAATTGCGACTATCGGAGCTTTACTTTTTACATTTTCGGCAACAGCCGGTTTATCCGCCTGCAATAATTCGGATAATGTCAGCAGCGACACTTTGCAGATTGCCGTCATCGATAAGGGATATGGCACGGAATGGCTGAAAAAGATCGTAGAATCTTATGTGAATGAGACGGGGAAAAAAGCGGCGATTGTCAAGAATACTTCCGAATCGGACTGGTTCAGAACTTCCTTGATAGCGGGACCGTCTACCAATAAGGTGGATTTGTATTTTTCTATCGCAGCGAATTATCATGACGATCTTCTTGCAAAAGGGAAATATGCGTTGCAAGGATATGATTATGAATACATACTGGAAGACCTGAGTGGTTTTTATGAGGAAACACTCTCCGATTACGGCGATTCATTAAAGAATCTGATGCCTGAATATTACCTGGATGCGGTCACTTTTGACGGGAAACAATTTTCTATTCCATGGGCGATAGGGTTGGAAGGGATTTTATATAACAAAGTTCTGTTTGAAAAATACGACCTCGAAATTCCCCGGACGACAGATGAAATGTTTTCCTTGTTTGAGCAGATCAAAACACTCAATAACGGCAAATATGCACAGGTGGAAAGCGGACCTGCCAAGGGATTGAATATCTATCCTGTCGTATATTCGGCTTCGAACAATTACACTATAGCGATAAAACTCAGTTTATCGGATATCACAAATGCCTTTTATCTGGACGAGGACGACGGTTTATTTATCAACTACGGGATTATGGAAAGCGTATATCCCTATCGGTATCAGGATCTTTACGACCGTGATTTGAATCCGACTGAATATGATGCGGCGGTGATTGAAAACGAATGTTTAAAAGCGACGTTTATGCCCTGTTTCGGCGGTAAGTTATGGTCGCTGATCGATAAGCGGACAGGCAAAGAACTATTGTTCAGAAACGATGTGATACGGCCCTGCAATCTGGGGGTGCGCAACGCCTGGCTGTCGGGAGGGATCGAATGGAATGCCTGTTTCAAAGGGCATAATCCCTTTACTTGTTCGCTGATCAATACGGCAAGAACGCAGCTTGCCGACGGAACACCCGTACTCAGATTTTACTATTTTGAGCGAATCCGGGCGGCGGTAGTGCAAATGGATTTTTTCTTGCCTGAAAAGTCGGAGTTGCTGTATGCGAGAATGCGGGTCACGAATCCGACGGATAAAGTGATTCCTATGTATTGGTGGAGCAATGTGGCGGCGGAGGAAAAACCAGGCGATCGCGTGATTGTACCCGCGACAAAATCATATACGGCGCCGAACAACGATGTGGTGAAAATCAATATTCCCGTACATAACGGAATTGATGTGTCTTACCCGGCGGAAAATATCACTTCAAACGATTATTTCTGGACAACGGAGAAAGATGTTCGTCCGTATATGTGTCAGCTGGATTCGGAAGGATACGGAATTTGTCAGGTATCGACGTCTCTTTTGAAGGGAAGAAAGCTGTTTGTATGGGGTAATTCGCAGGGCGGACACAAATGGATGAATTTCCTGACGGCGGACGATAAGTCCGGAAGATATGATGAGATTCAGGCAGGACTTGCCCATACGCAATACGAATCTCTGCCCATGCCTCCGCACACGGTCTGGGAATGGCTGGAAGGCTATGGGGCGATGCAGGCGGATAAGGAAAAGGTACACGGCGCGTGGTTGGGCGCGCGGGAGGAGGTCGAGCGGCGCTTTGACAAGCTGATTTCACAGGAAAAACTTGAAAAGATGCTTGCTGATACGCGCGAAATGGCAAAATCTCCCGCAGAGCTTCTTTTTCATATGGACGGTTGGGGAGCGCTAGAACTCAAGAGAAGGAAGCGGGTTGGCGAAAACCTTATGAATCCGCATTTGGATTTCGGAGAAACCGACCGGGAACAGACAGATTGGATTCGTCTTATGAATGAAGGCACTATAGGAATTCATGACAAAGACGAAGTTCCCGCTTCGTATATGCGCCAAAAAGAATGGTTGGATATGCTCGAAAAAGCAATCGCTGGTAAAGATTCGCGAAACTGGTATGCTTATTATCTTCTGGGTACTGCGGCGATTGCAGAAGAGAATTATGAAAAAGCGGAAAAACTGCTGAAAACATCTCTTATCCTTTCGGAGACAGCCTGGGGAAATTATGCGATGGCTGTCAAATGCAAGAAAGTTGGCGATCGTGAGGCGGAAACCAGATACATGCTGAAAGCTTATGATCTCAGGAAAGGGGACATATGTCTTATGAAAGAGGTGTTCCGTTGTCTGTTCGAGAATGAGAAATCAAAGGAAACTATTCATATTTTTGAGTCGGAATCGGAAAAGATCCAGGAAAATAAACGCTGTCTGCTCTATTACGCTTATGCGCTTGCCAGGACAGGGCGTGTGGAGGAAGCAGAGGAAATTCTTTGCGGTAAAGACGGCAAAACCTATCTTGTCGTCCCCGATACTCGCGAATGTGAATTGACGGAAACAGAGCTTTGGTTTTATATTCAGGAAAGAAAGGGAAAAAGCAGAGCGGAAGCGGGTGAGCCTCCCCGCGATCTCGATTTCAGAATGTTCTCAAAGCGGGAAGGGTGGTTTTGACAGCTTATGGAAATTGTCGGAATGATTCTGAGCCTTTGCGGAATGCTCATTACCGTCTGTTCCTTTCAGATAAAGAGTAAAAAAGGGCTTCTTATCTGGCAGACAGCCGGTACGGGATTTTATCTTGTTTCTTACATATTCAACGGTGGGGGAATCGCGGTATACCTGAACGTAATTTATCTCGTGCGAAATTTTCTGTTTATGCGTTTCGACGGACAAAGCGGGAAGAAAATATATCTTGCGGCAGTACTTCTCTGTGCGGCTTATCTCGTTTCCTATGTCTGTTATATTTGTTTTGCGAATATTCAGACGTCGGATAAACTTTGGAATATTTTGCCTGTTCTCGGCGCACTTTTCGGAACTGTGGCGGTTACGAATACGAATGTGAATAAGCTGCGTGCCTGGAAAACGGGAGATTCTCTTTCCTGGCTGGCGTTCAATGTTCATATCGGCATCGGTGCACTCGGCGGGATTCTCGGCGAAATATTCAATTTGGCGTCCATTACAGTCGGAATTATCCGTTTTAAAGGCGGAAAATCAGATGAAGGGAATAAACAAGACCAAAATGAGGAGAAAAAGAGTGAAGAAAATTAAATTGCTGGCCGCGTTTATGGCGGTTTGTCTGTTGGGATCCGGGCTTGCTTCCTGCGGGGGAAATGCTGATTCCGGTTCGGGGTCCACTTTCGGTTCGGATTTCGTTTCAAGTTCCGGTTCGTCGGCAAGTGACTCGTCGTTGGAAAATCCGGCAGGGAGCGAGATATGTTCTCATGAGTACATTTTGTCCGAGGACGGTACGCAATACGTTTGTGAGCATTGCGGAGACGCAATGAGTTCGGGAAAAGGTGAACTGGTAAACGATACATCGGAAGATAAAGAGTTGATTCCGGAGGAGGGTAAAATGCAGATTTCCAATTATTTGTTTTTGGGCTCGTCTATTACAAACGGATATGATCCTACGGTAGAAAATCCCACGCTGGATTCGTCGCACTATTCCATGGCGGATATGTTTGCGGAGGATTACCTGACTGCAGATTATAAGATTTACCGGGATGGGGAATTACAAGCGGTCGATGGGGTTTATATGCGGAAAATCGCTTCTTCTCCGGAAAATCCGGACGGCGTGGCAGGAACTTATCGCTACGATTATGATACAGTTGTGCTGAACGGGGACGGAACGGGGAAATTCAACGACACGGAATTTGAATACATCTTGGTTGGCGACGAGATAAGATTGAAGCAACCCATAGGTTATCTGTTTGCCTTTACGGCAAAATACGACGTGGGAGATACCGTCTATAAATATGCGCGAGATGGCTTTACGTTGAGTTATGTGAAGGAACGTTATACTGCTGAGGGTGAAAAAATTGAGAACGCTTATAATCAGTCCTATGTGGGGCTTTTGAAAGAAGCGATTGAACGTCTCGGAAGCGAAAGGATAGACACGATGTTTGTTCAGCTTTCCACTAACGATATCGGTCAGTATAAAACGCCTGCTGGCGTATCGGGCGGCCATCTCGATTTTGGTTCTGTATCTGCGGATTCCGTAAAAAATCCGGAGGAGTTCGATGTAAATACCTCCTTCGGCGCTTTGGAATATATAGTGGCAAAGGCGATGGAGGTCTGGAACTGTAAAGTTGTCATTTACGTTTGCCACATGAATACCTCTGAATTTTCCGCATTCAAATCAAATAGTTATGATTATTCAAAAATGGACAGCAGTTCGGATTATGCTGTCATGCGCAATGCGGCTCTGAGAATTGCGGAGAAGTGGGATTTGGGCGTCATTGATCTTTGGGGAAATGCAGAAGTCAACAAAGCATTGCATGAAGACGCTTCGAGGTATATTGCGGATACGCTGCACTTGCATGTACTCGGATATGAAAGGGTACTGTGGCAGGAATTCCGTAAATATGCAGACGGGAGGACGGAAGAATGAAAAAGATATTATCTGCGGCCCTTGCGTTTGTTTTTATGTTGTCTGTGTTTTTTGCGGGCGGCAGTATGATTCTTGCCGGTGCGGCTTCGGCGGGAAGTATTTCAATTACGGCCGTCGGATTGGGAGAGGATACGTTGTATAAAGACAATCTCAACAGAATATGGCTGGATGTCGTAATATCGGAAGATGTAAAAATCAACGACGCGGATATGCGTACCTCCAGCGGAACATGTTTTCCTAAGATCAATATCAACGGAACGGACTTTGTTTTTTCTCAGACAACGATTCCCAGTTATCTGGCCAGTTTTGCGCAAGTTTATACAAACGACCGGATGCATATTCTGCTCAAACGTGATCCCGGCCGGGGTGCTTCCGGCAATGCGAGTTTTTACCCAGCCGATTATCCCGGTATTCCCGAAGGTCGGGATACGGTTATTAAATTTTATAAAGATACCGTTTTAGGCGCATATATTCTGGCAAATGATTTTGAAGTGCGTATTTCTGCGGGCGGGAGTTTTACTTTTTTATCCAATCCGCATTCGATTGTAGTTACGGGCGGCACAGCTGTTGAAAATGTTTACGAGACGGATGGTAAAACGGTCGCTTCCGAAAATGCGTCTGTCAAAATAAAAGCGGAGCCGAAAGCGGGGTTCCGGGTTTCGGAAGTACTTGTGAAAAATGTTTCGGGAGCAGTTCTGACAAATGTAAAGCTCACGGGTCATGAGGATGGAACTTATACGTTTATCATGCCGGCCGAAGATGTTTGCGTGGAATTTGTCTATGAAGAAGCCGTTTATATTCTGACAATCGGAGGAGAAGAACTCTCAGTTTCGACCGGAAGGAAAATCGGAGAATTGCCCGATGGCAGGTATGAGATAGACGGTTGTGAAATTTCGTCGGAAAGCATCTGGATCTGGGAGGAAAACAAAACGGCTGCGCCGCTTGATCCGCCTGAAGATATCTATACGGTAACTTTTATGGATGGCGACCGTATGATTTCCGAACAATATTATTCTTTATCCAACAAAAACATAAAAGTTCCGGAAATTTCTTCTGCCTCGGAATATTATACGGTCGAATGGGAGGATTTTACTCTTGAGGGGGGAGATAAAGTAGTAAAGGCTGTTTGGACGGCCGTGGAATTTACCGCTGTTTTCAAGGCAGATGACGAGATCGTCTCCACCGTGACGTTTACGATAGAGACGGAGAAATTGGAGTGTCCCGCAATTCCTTATAAAGAGGGATATACCATAGTCGGCTGGGATATTTCTGATTTTCCGAAAGGAGACGTGGAAATTCATGCCATTTATGAAAAAGCCGGTTAAATGGAAAGGAGATGTCGCGACTGATCGGAAAATAACCGGTGCTCAGGCGTGGCGGTCTGTCGACGGGGCTGAGGGAGCTGAAATGTGCTAATGCCTGGAAAAACAAGGGTGAACAAGGCAAATTTGCGAATATTTTATATCCAAGAGGTGTTTTCGCGACAGTCATGTTCAGACGTGATGATTGGTCGGGACGGGAGCAGTTGCTGCTATATTGCGGGAGTACTTTTGCGTTAATAGGTCTCACGGATATCGGCATGGCTTTTGCGAATTTTTGCGGAAAATAAGGAAATCATTTTGTGAAGTATTCAAAGACAAACGACCTGCGAAAAGCATAATCCTTTTTCGCGGGTCGTTTGTATTAACGAAAAAACGTAAAAAATAATTGGGGCAATAACAAAAAACAGGTGTGAGATATAATCTTATATGGGACAGCGAAAAAATTGTAATATAGAATCGAGAAAACGATGGATTCAACACAGAAATGATAGAGACGCGCTCAACATCTATTATAATTATCAGAAAATTTTCGTGGGAAATCAACATCTTACCCCAAAAGCATAAAAGTGTTGTTGAGTGATCATAAAAACTGCCTATAATAAGCATAAAATTTAGAAAATAAAAGATATATTAGGGATGTGACTTTCAAATAAATAAGTTATCGCTATTGTTAGATAAGTTTTAATGCGGAAATATTTGTTTGGAAGGATTTTCTTTAATCAATAATTTCTGCTTGTTATAAACTCGTGTTATTTTGGCTTTGTTTTTTAACGTAAATCATAATAGTCAAAATAAAGCGGAGCACATCTTTTTTATAATTTTTGATTAAAGTTTCTTTACCATTTCGTACTGTTTTGCAATTTCTTTGAAACCTATAGATAAAAGTAGATCTACAATCTCGTGAAAGGTTGTATCAATATTTTTTGCAATAATGGTTTGGTAATGGCTTGCTATATAAGTTATGATTTTTTCTAGGGCCGAAACATTTTTATAACCGAGTTGCATAATATTGCCGTTTACTTTATTATATATGCAAAAAGCAAGAACTTCTTTTTTGCATTCAATAAACGCTACGTTAAAAAAGGTATCTGCTTTATAAATAATATCAGAAGAATTTTCGAATGAAGGTGTTACCAGTGTACAAGTTTTTGTTTGCTCAAAATTAAATTTTTGCAACGGTAAGATTTGAATATTGTTTTCAGGGTTTTTATTTTCAATTTTCGAAATTTCAAAGACAGATAAAGGTCGGACAATTGAAAATCCGGTTTTTTTATATAACGATATAGCTTGTTCATTCTGTTGTAAAACTTCAAGATAGTATTTCTTTATATTGTTCTTTTTAAGTTCGTTTTCGGTGTGCGCATACAGTGCGGTAAATACACCTTTCCCACGAAATTCTGGTATAATGCCGGTTCCTGCATCAAAAACTACTTTTTCACCGCGGTAATAGTTTGCAGAATTGAGAATAAATCCGATCACTTTGTTTTGAACAAGTGCGCAGTATGAGAGAGTAGTGCTTATATCACTGGACTCAAAAAATTTTTTTAATGTGTTTTCAGTTAAATGTATAGGGATTGCGTAGTCAGAAAAAGCTTCATTTATGCAAGCCATAATTTCCGTGTGCTCAATGTCTTTTAATGTTTTGAATTCCATAAATATTTTACCTCTAAATTATTTTATTGTCATATAAAACAAATAATATTATAATATCAAAAAATATATTTTTCAAGAGTTAATATAATAATATTTTGTTTTTAGCAGTTTTTTTTGTGGAGCTTAATCACACTTTGATTCAATTGTATTTTCTACAGTTGATTTAATAATCTTTTGTTGTAAAATATATCCATTATGTTTGTGCGGTAAAGTTTATATGCTTTAGTTTTAAGTCAAAGGACGAGGCTAACCGTTCTAAAAATTTGCAAAATATAAGGAAGACGCATGCGATCGGGAAAGGGCGATTTTCTAAGCGGTTCAGCAACAGGCTCACATATTCACTCGGTATTGCCGTATTGCGGTTGTTCTTTTAGAAGCATGGTTTGTGGCGTGTGTTTGGCTGCGGCGCGCGTTAGCATGCCGCAGGGGGCTATGCCAAACCATGCTATGGTGATAATTACAAATGGTTAATAAATTTAATTATATTGTTTACAAATTGCACTGGCTGGTCTGAAAAAATGCTGTGGTCCGAATTTTTGATTTCAATTGTTGTTATGTCATTAGGCGAGAATGCTCCTACACTCAGCACATCAACAAAAGGATAGCGGAATTCGACTTGCCTACAAAAGTTCGCAAGGAGCAGTTTTGATGGGTTCGTTTGTCGTGGGATCGGACAGAGATTTTTTCAAAAGTCTATCAGAACGGGAACAGGAAAAATTCTTTGCAGACTGCACCCGCTTCTTTTCGGACAGATACGGCGAAGAGAATATTATTTCCGCCATGGTCCACATGGACGAATCCACGCCGCATCTGCCTCTGAACTTAATCCCGATTGCAGAAGGCTCTGCGTCAAGCAACTGTTTGACCGCAAAGCATTGCAACCTTGCAGAGAGACTTTCATTCTGCTTTGAGCAAGAAATGGAACTTACAACGCGGCAAGGAAGGCAGTACCGTAAAGCACCTTGACACAATGTCGTACAAGGTAAAAAAGATGAAAGACGAGGCAGTTGCTGCCGTATTGCAGGCATCCGAAGCCGAAAGACGAAAAGAAGCCTCTGAGCAAAGCCAAGCCCACACGGAACGGGCCACGCATGCTGTTGAAGAAAAGTGTGAACAATTACAGCGTGAAGTTGCTTCTCTCCAAGCCGCAGCGGACGTAGCACAGGAATACAACGCAGGAAAACGTAAGCCGAACAAGAAAGACGTACCGACGCTTGCCGCTGACAACGCACGGTCCAGACAAGAACTTGAATACAGGACCAAAGACCGGCAGGAAGTATTTATTTCAGCTCTACCAGAAAACCGAGCGTGAGCGGCAAGCTTTCGAAAAAGGCGCAAATACTTTGAGAGGGGTACTATGGCTGGCGCCGGACAAGCTGAAAGAGGAGATTGCAACAGCAGATCAGTGAAAGGCGTCAAATTGCTCGTCACCTTTGCAATCGTCTGGAAACGGATGGAGAAATTAAAACTGAATAACCGCTAAAAAGAAGGAATTGTTATAGAATAAGATTTATGTCGAGAAGAAGGAAAAATGCTACGGGGATGTCCGATTACATAATCGATTCCCTTGCAAGGGCTATGTTGCCCGCCATTCAGGAATATCTTTCCACAGAAGAAGGACAACGCGAATTTGAAGAATGGCGAGCGCAGAGAAATTCACAACTTAATAGACAAAATTTAATATTTGTTCCCTTTAAAGTGTACAGTGATAACCGTTAAATTTGTGCGGTATACGAGAACCACCGTGTGAGCGGTATACAAATAGATTTACAACCAGTCAAAAGGTTGAACCGAAGATAACAAATCTATTTAAAGCATGGTGGCGGGTGCTTCGTAAAAAGCGCCCGCCGCTGTTTATGTCGTTTTGGCTTGAAAAATTCCCCAGTTCTACTGGGGAAGATAAAAAATAGCTTCGGCATGTTTTAATAATTTATGTTTTAATCATTATAGAAGTTATCTTATTGCCAATGATAGTTCAGCTTTGTTTATAGGGCAAGGAACCTGTTTTACAGGTGTGTAGTGCTATAAGACGCTATATTAAAAGAGCCAACCCGTTAACGGGTTGGTTGTAGCTTACCCTTTTAAGGTATGTGCAAACCACCAGTTCAACTGGTGGTTTTGAATTTTTGTGTGTAAATTCTTCAAACGCAATAATCAAAAGACTATAAGATTATCGATATTATATAATAAAAATTATTGACAAACAATAATTCTTATCGTATAATATTATTGAAAAACAATAATACAGGAGTGAAAAGCCATGAAACGCTTAAGATATTTGCCGTATGTATTGTTCGGTATTCTCTCGTGTACGTGTCTTATTTACGCGCTGTGCATAGCCGAAGAAATTACCGTCTTTGAATTATTTGTCAGCCGTCCGTTTGCAGGAATATGCGCGGCAATAAGGAATATGCACGACAGTGGCAATGCAGCCGGAGCGTGGTGTCTGTATATTTTTATAAGCCTTCTGCCCCTCGTCATACCCGCCGTGATTTGTGCCGTACGGCGAAAATTCTGCCCGCATTCGCTTGTCTGGGCTGCATTAAGCGCATGCACGTTTGCCGCCGTCTACATCGGCATCAATAGACACATCTTGGCATCCGTGCTTATATCGTCTACGGAGGAATATTACTCGCTGATAGTTGACGCCATATGTTTCGTCTGGTTGGGCGTTGCAATGCTCTGCATTTTTGTCGAATGCGGTTACTCCCTCAAAAAAAGGCGCACTTCGGCATATACCCTCGGACAGATACTCATATACTTTTTTGCGTTTGTATGTATAATAAACGCCTTTTATATACGTGTAACAAACGCAGCCTTCGACGTGTCGCTGATTAAAAACGCAACGCTGTCCGAAGAGGATAAGGCGCTGAATATACTCGCCATTGTAATGCCTGCGGCTGCAAAATGTCTGACGGCTGTGACTACGGTGGTTTTTCTCTGCATGTTGGCACAGCTCTTGCGCGAACTCAAGCGCGACAGCTTGTCCGTCGGGGCTGTCAGGTTACTAAAAGCTTCTTCGATCGCAGGTAAAACTTCCGTTCTGACAATCATTTGTCTCGCGCTTGTCAGCAATATCGTCGTACTGTCCGCAGTAAAGAGCCTTGTGGCAATCAACTTTTCAGTTACGATACCGTTGTTCGAGCTTATATCGGTCTGCCTCTCGATAATAGCGATAGAGATACTCAAGCGGGCGATCGCCGCTGATGAAGAAAATAAACTGACAATCTGATTATGGCAATAGTTATAAAGCTTGACGAAGCCCTTAAAAAGAGGGGAATTACATCCAAGGAGCTGTGCGAACTTGTCGGCATAACCGAGGCAAACATGTCGATACTCCGCAGCGGAAAGGCTAAAGCCGTGCGCTTTACTACGTTGAACGCGATATGCTATCATCTGCAATGCACGCCCGGCGATATTCTGCAATTTGACGGAGAGGAGAATAAAAATGAAGACAATGATTAAAGCTCTTTCACTTGTCGTATTATGTGCGATAACGGCGGGGATAAGCAGCTGCTCGCTCGTGCTTCCTCAGCAAAATGATGAGGACGAAGACGCTCTGAGCGGTCTGTTTATGGTTTTCTATGACGGAGAAAAAGCCATCACAGAGGAGGATTTTTCAAATGACGAGGCAATTAAAATCTATTTCGGCAAAAACTATTATACTGAAGAAACGGATGATTTCTATTGGGAGAGCGTCGACGGCAGAGATGTTTTTTCCGATGTCGTAATTAACTATAAAATCAGCAAGTTTGACGATGTGCTGACGGGTTACGATGTATCCATAACCGCCTCGCTCCGCCATACCAAGGCGCTGACGGAGTATGAAATGCATACTTACGGCATTTACTTCGATGAAGAGCAGAGGTCGTACTACACCTCTGATTTGAATGTAAGCGTTAATTGGAACGGCCTGACGGGTATTGAACGCAGTCAGTCCATTAAACTCTGCGACCAAAGCACGGACGGAGTGCTGTACAACTTTGAGATAGAGATAAATCTTAAGGAAATATACGATGTTACGCAGTTAAACATAATCGAGTTCGACGGAGAAAATAACGTAGTCAAAAAGTCGGATAATTCTATGGGTACAGATTATCAGACTTCGGAAGCCTGCCAATATGTAATCGTCGAAGAAATCTCACCCGACGGTGAGAATGGTAATATTGTACACCGAACACTCATTGAAAAGAATGGAGATGCTGATGCAACGTTCAATTATTACATTGTCGATAAGTATGGTCTGGCAGACAATCAACAATTCAAGATATATTTTCATGGCTGACTTGGAAAATAAACACACATGAACGTCATAGCGGCGAGCGAATTTTTTAATTCGCTCGCCGCATACATTGCACAGAAAACCACTCCTTGAGCGAGTGGATAAAGAGTTTATAACTATGGAAAAAAAAGTACTCCAGTAATACAATGGAAACGACTGGCAATCGCAGCGAAAGGAAAACAGTAGGTCTTATGAAAGACATAAATAGTTTAGCACAAGGTAAATATAATAAGGGAAAATCCCCAAGTACAATTAGCGCATACAAAGTGGAGATGTCAATATCATATTGTGTGTGTAGCGAAATATCGAAGGCAAATTGCATACGGGAAGTATAAGGAAGCAATAGGAGAGATATTGCGGAGGATATGCGAGCGGAGTGAAGGGGTAGAAATAATTGAAGCAAATGCCTGCGAAGATCATATCCATATGTTGATAGCGATCCCGCCGAAAATGAGCGTAAGTAAATTTATGGGGATATTGAAGGGAAAGAGTAGTTTGATGATATTTGACCAATTTGCAAATCTGAAATACAAATACGGAAATCGGCATTTTTGGTGTCGGGGGTATTATGTTGATACGGTGGGGCGAAACAAAGAGGCGATCAAGAAGTACATAGCGAATCAATTGCAAGAGGATAAGTTGCACGAGCAATTAAGTTTGAAAGAGTATATAGACCCGTTCACGGGTGAGCCGGCAAAAGGAAGCAAGTAAAAAGCAGCCACCCGGAGGTGGCCGCTGAAAAAGAGTTGCTATTGCCAGAAAATTCAAGCACGAGTAGTGCCGCCGGTACCATGTGTTTGAAGCGCCTATTCAAGCCACCGGCTTAGCCGGTGGTACTTGACTTTATTACTTTCACATATCAAAAGAGAAAATCCGAACCATTTGCTAGCAATTAGCAAATAATTCGGATTATACATCTTTGGTGCACCTTCAGGGACTCGAACCCTGGGCCCAATGATTAAGAGTCATTTGCTC
>OBKR01002524.1_pt1 | contig 13288 bp, 8 predicted proteins | sample 1518991 | NCBI WGS metagenome assembly OBKR01 (sample SAMEA2452117, study PRJEB22498) | human gut metagenome | biome: human feces; feature: human gut; material: feces | place: Australia | collected 2012
CTGGTACAGACATTTGTCACTGTCTGTACGCAGCCGGATCGTCATATCATACATACGGTTATCCTACTTTTTCTGGTTCTTCAGTTCTTCCAGAATCTGGTCTTTTAACTCTCTTGCCTTGTCCTTAGTCCGGGCATTGGCGGAAGGGGACGTCAGGATCGTGGCTACCATACGGCTGGCCACATCATATTTCTGGAATCTGGCAGCAAGTACCGCAATCAGAAATTCTACCGTGATCTCATCCATACCGCACATGGGGAATCCTTCGGTCTGCAGGGCCTCCGTAAAACCAGTGTAAGCGTTCTTCAGATAAGTCTCCTCCATGGTCTTCACTTCCCGGAGTCTGGCCATATCCGTATCCCCGGACTCTTCCAGATGCTCCTGATAACCACGCATCAGCCATCCGCTCTTCAGACAGATATAAGCCTTTTCACTGGCATGGGCCCGTTTTACCACAGCGTTGGCCAGGCAGAGCTTATAGCGCTCAATGGCTTCTTCATAGCTGTAAATATCGTCATCGTAGGTATGCAGCTGCACTTTACTGCTAATATTTTCCTTGATCAGCTTTATATAAACCTTATTCAGGCTGTTGAAATACCGGTTCAGTGCTGCATAGCCGCAATGCGGACACAGAATAACATCATATTTCACCGCATCAATGCCTTCGTATTTTGCACGAAGATCCTGATCGGTACTTAAAAGTCTTGCCTTTCCAGTCTTCATGATCTTCGCCGGGAAATCTTCTCCGCAGACAGGACAGGTAAATGTCTTGTCAAAGATCAGATCCTTTTCTTCTATTTTTTGGGCCTCGGCTGCTGCCTTCTCTTCTTTTTTATCCTGTCCGTAAATGTTCATGTTCTCCAGGTCATCCAGACCCAGACCGGCCAGTCCAAACAATTTGTCCGACATATGTCTCTCCTTTTCTTTTGTACTGTCCATTCCCGGTGACAATACGAATACAACTTTCCCAATTCCCCTTATCGGTTGTCCTACTGCTTACTTAGGCAGTACATAAGAACTCTTCAGAGATACGATACGGTTAAATACCAGTTCTCCCGGCTTGGTATCCTTGTAGTCCACGCAGAAGAAGCCCTGTCTTACGAACTGGAAGCGGTCATACGCCTGTGCCTGTGCAAATGCAGGCTCCAGACGGCACTCTGTCAGTGTGGTCAAAGAATTGGGGTTCAGATTCAGACTTCCGTCTTCATTGTATACACCCTTCTCTTCATCGATGATATTCTCATACAGGCGCACCTGTGCTTTTACAGACTGCTCTGCATTTACCCAGTGGATCGTTCCCTTTACTTTACGTCCATCGGGGCTGTTGCCTCCGCGGCTCTCCGGATCATAGGTACAATGTACTTCCACGACTTTTCCGTTCTCATCCTTGACACAGCCGGTGCATTTTACGAAATAAGCACTCATCAGGCGCACTTCGTTGCCGGGGAACATACGGAAATATTTCTTGGGAGGCTCTTCCATGAAGTCCTCTCTCTCAATATACAGTTCTTTGCCGAAGGGAACCTCGCGGCTGCCCAGAGCTTCGTTTTCCGGATTGTTAACTACAGGCAGCATCTCCGTCTGTCCTTCGGGATAGTTGTCAATTACCAGTTTCACAGGATCCAGAATAGCCATCATGCGGGGTGCCTTTGCCTTCAGATCCTCACGGATACAATACTCCAGCATTGCATAATCTGCGGAAGACTGTGCCTTGGAGATACCGCACAATTCTACGAACTTCTTGATGGATTCCGGTGTGAATCCTCTTCTGCGCAGTGCTGCGATGGATACCAGTCTGGGATCATCCCAGCCGTCCACGATGCCCTGTTCTACCAGCTTCTTGATATAACGCTTACCGGTCACCACATTGGTCAGGTACAGCTTTGCGAATTCGATCTGCTTGGGAGGATGAGGATATTCCAGTTCTCTTACCACCCAGTCATATAAGGGTCTGTGATCCTCAAATTCCAGCGTACAGATGGAATGGGTCACGCCTTCAATAGCATCCTCGATGGGATGCGCGAAATCGTACATAGGGTAAATGCACCATTTGTCACCGGTATTCTGGTGAGACATATGTGCCACACGATAGATGACGGGATCTCTCATGTTGATGTTGGGAGAGGCCATATCGATGCGGGCACGCAGTACCTTAGTGCCGTCCTCGTATTTGCCGGCCTTCATATCCTCGAACAGTGTCAGATTCTCTTCTACGCTTCTGGTGCTGCCGGGATCTTCCTTGCCGGGCTCGGTCAGGCTTCCTCTGTATTCACGGATCTGCTCCGCACTTAAGTCAGAGACATATGCCTTGCCTTTTTTGATCAGCTTTACGGCTGCTTCATACATTTGGTCAAAATAGTTGGATGCGAAAAAGAGTCTGTCCTCCCAGTCTGCTCCCAGCCACTTTACATCAGCCTTGATAGACTCTACGAACTCTGCCTTCTCCTTGGTGGGGTTGGTATCGTCAAAACGCAGATTGAATTTGCCGTTGTATTTCTGGGACAGGCCGTAGTTCAGCAGAATACTCTTGGCATGTCCGATATGAAGATATCCGTTGGGTTCCGGAGGGAAACGGGTGTGTACAGTATCGTATACGCCCTCCGCCAGATCTTTCTCAATGATCTGCTCTATAAAATTCTTCGATTCCTTTACTTCTGCGGAATCTACGATTTCCTTTTCGATCTCGCTCATGGTAATGTCCTTGCCTTTCGTTTACTTAATACTGTTTTCGTATCCTTTATCTTACCACACAAGAAAACTTTTATAAACCCTTCTCTTCAAAATAATTCAGCAAATTCTGCTCCGTCTCGATGAAGATATTGTGCAGATCATCCTCACTGGCCGCCAGATAATCTCCGGCCCTTCCGGTCATATAGCCGTCCTCGTCCCATACCGGGAACACTTTTACCCCCTGTGTCACCCGGATGGCATAGATGCGGAACTCATCCTTCGGCATGCACATGCGCACATATTCCGTGATCAGATGATTTCTGCCGTCCGTACCGTCCTTGACCCTGGGAACGTATGTCATATTCCTGCAGTAGTCCTCGGACACCGGAGCGTCGGACAGTTCCAGGATCCTGTGGAACCGCTCTCCCGCCACCCTGTGAAGTTCACCGTTTCTCTCCAGCGTGTAGCAGATATTCTGTCTGGTATCGATGTCCATGGTGCCGTTCTGGGTGCGGACGGACACCACCCTGCCAAGCTCCGCCAGATCAGAGGCCCTCACACAGGCCAGAGGGATTTTCTTTCTCTGATATCTTGTGCCCTCACTTACCGGGAATGCCCGGTCTTTGGCGTAGAGGATCCGGAACGTATCGAAATACTGCGTCATGCGGTTATTGAAATACGCTTCGGAATGCAGTGTTGGATATTTTTCCTCATATAATTTCATACTGATGTAGCCGCCGGCCTTCTCGTAATGTCCGCCGCCGGAACCGATGCCCTCCGAAAGATAATCCGACAGTTCGCTGGCATTGACCTCCCGGATACAGCTTCTGACGGAAAATTTGTATCCGCCGCTGTCCTCATTATAGACCACGCAGGTATTGACGCCCGCCACCTGCAGGAGGAAGTCGCTGATCAGGCCAAGTACATTGGGATCACAGGGCTGGGAATGGATCACGGCGAACTGGTAATCGTCGTTATAATTGCAGCGCAGCATTGCCACACCGGCAATTTCCAGCTCTCTCAGGGAAATATTGGAATTACGGAACAAGGATATCTGGTTCTTATCAAAATTCAGACTCTCACGCATATCCATGTCCACCGGGTTCGACAGTTCGGAGAACTGGTTGGTATCCATATACAGGCCGTAATACAGCGCAGTTCCCAGATCTCTGTTTTTTCCCACGGGATAATGCATTTCCTGCAGCATTGTCCACACCAGGGTTGCACAGCTTCCCATATTTGGCTGCAGACGCATCCGCTCGGTACAGATGACTTCCAGTGGATGATGGTCGATGACAGCGATCTCCTCCGCCGGCAGCTCCGTCACATTACCCGCGCCATACTGACAATCCACAGTGATCAGCAGTCCGTCTACTGTATCTTCCATCTGAGGCTGGTACTCCAGCGGAATGTGCAGTTTCTCCACCATCAGCATCAGGTTGGCCTTTCTGACTTTATTCCGTCCGGAATACAGCAGCCTGGTATCCTTTCCCTTGTCCCGGAAAAAACAGTACAGCCCATAGCCGGAGGCTATGGCATCCGCATCCGGATTGTCGTGGCACTGGATCGTCACATGGTCATAGCCCAATAATTCATCCAGCATCATTTCTCTGCTCTTTGCATCCCCTCGTCTGTCCATAACTACGCTTTCCTCTTCTTCCTCAAAAAACTATTCAGAACCACATTCGCAAAATCGCCTTTTCATGGCTCTGAATAGTTACAGGCAGGTCCTGAACGCAGCCCTGCCTGTAACTATCTGTCTTAGTGGTGGAACAGACGGATGCCCGTAAATGCCATCACCATATCATATTTGTCGCAGCATGCAATAACATCGCTGTCACGCACGGATCCACCTGGCTGTGCGATGTATTTTACGCCGCTCTTATGTGCTCTCTCGATGTTATCGGAGAAGGGGAAGAATGCATCGCTTCCCAGAGTCACATCCTGCATCTGATCCAGCCATGCTCTCTTTTCTTCTCTGGTAAATACAGGGGGCTTTACCTTGAAGATACCTTCCCAGGTACCGTCCGCCAGCACGTCCATGTACTCATCGCCCATGTAGACATCAATGGCATTGTCACGGTTGGCTCTGCCCAGGCTGTCTACAAACTGCAGGCCCAGTACCTGAGGAGACTGGCGTAAGAACCAGTTGTCTGCCTTGCTGCCTGCCAGTCTGGTGCAGTGGATACGAGACTGCTGTCCTGCACCGATACCGATAGCCTGACCATCCTTGACATAACATACGGAATTGGACTGGGTATATTTTAAGGTGATCAGAGCGATCTTCATATCGATCAGGGCACTCTCCGGGATCTCCTTGTTCACAGTCACGATATTGGACAGCAGATCGCCGTTGATATCCAGTTCGTTACGCCCCTGCTCGAAGGTGATGCCGTATACCTGCTTGCGCTCGATAGGAGCAGGCTGATAGGAAGGATCGATCTGGATGATGTTGTAGGCGCCTTTTTTCTTCTGCTTCAGCAGTTCCAGTGCTTCGTCGGTGTAGCCGGGAGCGATGACACCGTCGGATACCTCTCTCTTGATCAGGCGGGCGGTATCGGTATCGCAGATATCAGACAATGCAATGAAGTCACCGAAGGAGGACATTCTGTCTGCACCACGTGCTCTCGCATAAGCACATGCCAGGGGAGAAAGCTCTCCCAGATCATCCACCCAGTAGATCTTCGCCAGAGTATCACTCAGAGGAAGTCCTACCGCAGCACCGGCCGGAGACACATGTTTGAAAGAAGTGGCTGCGGGAAGTCCTGTAGCTTCCTTCAGCTCTTTTACCAACTGCCAGCCGTTGAAAGCATCCAGGAAATTGATATATCCGGGCTTGCCGTTCAGCACGGTCACCGGCAGATCACTGCCGTCTTCCATGAAGATTCTGGAAGGCTTCTGGTTCGGGTTACATCCGTATTTTAACTGAATCTCGTTCATCTTATTTTTCTCCTATTCTACGATATTCACTATTCAGAATCTGCATTCACAAAATAAATATTTTCAGGTTTCCATATTCTTCCATTGTTTAACGGTTCTGAATAGTTACACATTCTTGTTGATAATCCTGGTCTCATATTTGCCGGTCTCGATATCAATGAAACGTACAAACAGGGAGACTTTGTTATCCTCATTTAAGCTGTTCCACAGCATATCGGTAAATGCATCCATATCATCGGAGATCTCTACCAGCTTAGGCTCACCCTGGAAGCTGGGCAGGGGATTGCCATCGTGCATGTAAGTATGAATGAAACGTCCCTCTCCGGGAAGGGGATTCTCGTAAGCATAGGTAAAACGCAGGCAGGAATCAGGGTTACCGTTGTCACTCTTCAAAATGGACATGGCGTAATTATACTTGCCGTTCTCGATATGCATGATACCGGAGATTCTCGGTGTATAATTCGGTCCGTCCGGCTCGAATTCTCTGGTGCGCAGGGACTGTTCAAAGGTCAGCTGTTTGTCCATCCCCTCGTAAATAGTGTCTGTCTGGTCACCGTTGGTCACGATGGTCTTGTTGCCCAGGACACGTACCGGCGCATAGATGATCAGACTGGGATCTTCCAGTTTGGAAGGGTCGAAAGCCTGGGTGCGGATACCCTCTCCCTCTGTCACGAACACACGATTGCGGCTGTTGGCACTTCTTCCCATGATAAAATAAGCGGTTACAGCATATTTACCGTTCGCAGAGCGTCCGATCACGATACCTCTGCCGGGATAAGCATTACTTTTCAGTTCCTGTTCCAGTTGTAACATAGTTTTTCCTCCGTTTACTATATATCGCGTAACTATTCAGAACCATAAAATATTGCCGAATGTTCTTACGAATGCCAGCATTCGACGAACACATGTCAATATTTTATGGCTCTGAATAGTTACAAAAAACCGCCTAAGCACCAGAAATAGACGGTGCCCAGGCGGTCGGCTTTCACTATTCTACACTCCCTGTGGGTATCTCCACTGCAGCAAGCTGCGCTCCGCCAGTCGTGTAGCTGTTTTAATAGTAGCATGGTTCCCCGATACTTGACAAGAGGGATTTTGATAATTTTGTTGCTTCCGTAACAGTTCTGCCCCAAAACATTCATAAAAGCGTCTGCTGCGCAGCCGTCGCTGCTTTGCAGCTCATCTTTTATTCATGTTTTGGGCGCTCCGCTCATAGAATAGCAAAAGCGATGCTCCGTGTGCAAGCACCCGATCATCGCTTTTACTATTCTATGGCTGAACTGTTACTTCACATATTTTGCCTCAAAGGCATGTCTCTCCATAGGGCGGTCGAAATAATAGCCCTGAATGTATTTGACCTTCATACCCTGCAATACTCTGAACTGCTCCGGGGTCTCGATACCTTCCACGCAGACGCTGACGCCGATGGTCTCCGCCAGCTCCGCCACCATTTTGATAAAGGACTGGGAGTAGGCATCCTCCGCCAGATCTTTGACAAAGCTCTGATCCACCTTGATGACATCAATGGGAATCTCTCGGATATGATTCAGGGAGGAGTAGCCGGTACCGAAATCATCCAGCGCCAGCGAAACACCCAGAGATTTGATCCGGTTCAGGATCTCCTTCATGCGCTCCATATCGTTGATGGCGAGGCTCTCTGTCACTTCCAGGGTCAGATTCTTCGGGGACAGACCGGTGTCCGCAAGCGCCTTTTCCACCGTCTCCACGATGTCCGGCTGTAGGAGCTGTACTACGGAAAGATTTACGTTCACTTTATAATTCGGATAACCGGATTCGTTCCAGCGTTTGCAGCGGGTGCAGGCCTCGGTCAGCACATAATTGCCGATGGGATTGATTAGTCCCAGATACTCTGCCAACGGGATGAATTCCGCCGGGGAGATAAATCCCAGCTTTGCACTGTTCCAGCGGATCAGTGCCTCAGCTCCGGCGCAGACATCCCTGCCGCCCTGAATATCAATGATGGGCTGATAATAGACCTCGAACTCCCGGTAGCCCTCCGCCGTGGCATCACGCATGTTCTTTTCCATATCCAGGCGGCGTCCCGATACGGAATCAATGCCCTCGCGGTAGGTTGCCACCCGGTTCTTACCGGTCTTTTTTGCTTCGTACATGGCAATATCCGCTTTTTTGATCAGATCAGCCACGGAATCCCCGGCATCCGGGAAAGTGACGATACCCATACTCATGGTACAGTAATAGTCCGCGTCCTTCAAAAACCAGGGCTTGCTGAAGATCTTTTTAATATCTTCCACAATATTTTCAAACCGGGAATAGCTGTCGGGCGGGATCACGATGACAAATTCATCGCCGCCCATGCGGTAACAGGTATTCTCGATGCCGTTGATCCGTTTTAATGCATGGGAAATGGATTTTAACAGCACATCTCCGTACTGGTGCCCCAGTCCGTCGTTGATATGCTTGAAATCATCCAGATCCAGATACAGCAGAGCACCTTCGCCGCCGGTCTTCTTCGCCTGATCGATCTGTCTTGCCAGATCCCTCTCACAGCACATACGATTATACAGTCCCGTCAGAAAATCCGTATAGGCCTGCTGCTCGATGCGGCGCTGGTACAGTTTTTTATCTGTAATGTCATACAGAGAGTACAGATTGGCCTTTTTACCGTCCACCCAGGCAATCTCCTTGCACAGCAGATCGTACCAGGTCTCCTTCTCCGCATGGTAGACTACACTGACTGACTTGGTTTTTTCCTTGCGGACACTGCTCTGTAACAAAGCATCAAAATTGTGATCCAGCAGTTCCTTGGCAAAGGTATTTTTCAGGATCTGGTTGGCAAACAGCATCCGTCCTGTGGTCTGGTCTGTCACATAAATGGCACAGCCCACGTTGTCCAGAATCTCCTCCAATGCTGCATAGGAACCAGCCAGGGAATTCTTCTGGATCCTTCTGGTGAGGATGCTCTGCAGGATCTTCACTGCATCCGCTGTGAACTTGATCTCCGCCATGCTCCACACATGCCCCTGGGTTCTATGATTCAGAGACAGCACCATATTTCCGCTCTCCTGCTTCAGGATCGGGAAGATCATCACGGCCTTCATGCCGATCTCCTCGATTTCCTTCGAGCCGGCATTGCCCAGGCTGTCCGTGGATACCACCAGTGGTTTCTCAGCATGAAGGAAGGAATATACTTCCACTCCGTTTATCTTGTCAAAATAAGAAATCTGTCCCGAGGCACGCCATTCACAGACCACGTTCATGGTATCTGTGTCGGAATGCAGTTGAAAAATTTCCGCAGTATCTACACGGATATGCTCTGACAGGATCTTCAGCCACTTATTCATGGCAAGTTCAATCTGTTCTTCACTGTCTAAGAGCTGGACGATCTCCGTGGTCGCCTCAATAGTATGGAGATTCCGACTCATCTCTTCCTCAGCGGAACGGCTCCTTCTGCTCTCTGCCTCCGCGCTGAAGCAGGACATACGATCTCTGTACATATCTACGCTGGTATCCCGCAGCAGATCCAATATCTGATAAAAGGAAATGGTGTCGATCTTCTTCAGATCATACACCTGCCAGTACAGGATCGTGTTGTTCTCCACACTGACAGCCACTGCTGCCACATGTCCGCCGTCCGGCAGTTCTTCCACCACCTGTTCCTCCAGCGAACCGGCCTGCACTCTGTCCAGTGCCTGTGCTGCTTTCCTGCGATATTCCGTACTGATCGGGTCTTCCCCATCCAGTCTCTTCCATGTCTTGTCCACATACGGCTCCGTCACCACCTGATTCTCACTGTCCAGGCAGACAACTGCCACGCCTGTCACCTTGCAGAATTCATTCTGCAAATGCTGCAGACGTCTGGGATCGATCAATTCTCGAAATGAAATTTCAGCCACTTTTTTGCTCCCCTGCTTCTCTTTTAAATATTCGGGGAATACGCCCTTCCTCGGCACCCGAACAAATATATTTTACCATGTGACGGGAAATTCATACAAGATATTATTTTACATTTTTTGCCATATTCGTTAAATTGCTTGAAAAATTGCAAAGTTTTTGTCAATTATTGCAAATATTTTGAGATTCAAATGATTTCTTTTTCCATAAAGAGGCGGTTGCAAGTCAGACTTACAATCGCCTCTTTCATTATAGCCTTATTTTCACAACTTATTTATCATCCACGCTGTAGTTCGGAGCTTCCTTGGTGATATGGATATCATGAGGATGGCTCTCCTTCAGGGATGCTGCAGAGATCTTCACGAATCTGCCGGTCTCCTTCAGAGTCTCGATATCCTGTGCACCACAGTAACCCATACCGGAGCGGAGACCGCCCAGCAGCTGGAATACGGTATCTTCCACGCTGCCCTTGTAAGCCACACGGCCTTCAACACCTTCGGGAACCAGTTTCTTCGCATTCTCCTGGAAGTAACGATCCTTACTGCCGTTCTCCATGGCTGCGATGGAACCCATGCCACGGTATACCTTGTATTTTCTACCCTGGAACAGCTCGTATTCTCCCGGGCTCTCCTCACATCCTGCGAACATGGAACCCATCATACATACGTTACCACCGGCTGCAATAGCCTTGGTGATATCTCCGGAATACTTAATACCACCATCAGCAATGATGGGAATACCATATTCCTTTGCCACGCTGTAGCAATCCATGATAGCGGATACCTGAGGAACACCGATACCTGCAACGACACGGGTGGTACAGATGGAACCGGGGCCGATACCTACCTTAACCGCATCTGCGCCGGCCTCGATCAGGGCACGGGTAGCATCACCGGTAGCCACGTTACCTGCGATTACCTGCAGATCGGGATATTTTTCCTTGATCATCTTCAGGCAGTTCAATACGTTCCGGGAATGACCATGTGCGGAATCCAGTACAATAACATCAACCTTGGCTGCTACCAGAGCTGCCACACGATCCAGTACGTTGGCGGTGATACCTACACCGGCGCCGCAGAGCAGTCTGCCCTGGGAATCCTTGGCTGCCAGAGGATATTTGATGGTCTTCTCAATATCTTTGATGGTGATCAGACCCTTTAAGTTGAAGTCCTTATCTACGATAGGCAGCTTCTCTTTTCTTGCCTTGGCCAGGATCTTCTTTGCCTCTTCCAGAGTGATACCTTCGGGAGCGGTGATCAGGCCTTCGCTGGTCATGGACTCTTTGATCTTCTTGGTGAAGTCGGTCTCGAACTTCAGATCACGGTTGGTGATGATGCCGACCAATTTTCTGCCCTCGGTGATAGGCACGCCGGAGATACGAAACTTAGCCATCAGAGCATCTGCATCTGCCAGAGTATGTTCAGGAGACAGAGAAAACGGATCGGTGATGACACCATTCTCGGAACGCTTTACCTTATCTACCTCTTCTGCCTGTGCCTCGATAGACATATTCTTGTGAATGATACCGATACCACCCTGTCTAGCCATGGCAATCGCCATACGATGTTCGGTAACAGTATCCATTCCTGCGCTCATCATAGGAATGTTCAGCTTGATCTTCTTTGTCAGCCATGTGGTCAAATCCACCTGATTAGGGACTACCTGAGAGTAAGACGGTACGAGCAGTACGTCATCAAAGGTAATGCCTTCACCAATAATCTGTCCCATTTTCTTTCCTCCTGTGTTCATTTGATAAGATTTGTGAATGATATCTTGTTGTGTTATAAGTTGTGATTATATTACATATTCGTTGTACTTATAACATTTCCATGAGTTTAGCAGAGTTTCGTAGGACTGTCAACCGGATATCTTATATTTTTATCATTTAGCAATCATATTACCGCGTTTATTTCTGTTTCTGCAATAAAGAAGGTCCGGCGTATCATGTACACCAGACCTATATTTTTGACTCGCCAGGCATTCAACTGCTTTGATGCTGTTCCCTGCACCGGACTGTTGCGAAATATTATTCGCTGAACACTTTGCGGGGTGCCATGTTTTTGAGCACCTTCACCAGCTCCTCATTAGGGCTTAAGAGGATCTTCTCGCCACCTTCATAGTACATAGCATAACGTCCGTCCGGCTGCAATACCTCGCCGATACTATAATCCTTTTCCTTCACCTGACGGTTTTTGAAGTTATCCAGATGATAGGAGTAAACCGGTGCAAATACCTCCATGCGGTCAAGGCTGTAAGTACCGACACGCTTTCTCTTGCTCTTAGCCATGATCTTGTCCACGGACAGTTCCTTGTCCAGATAGAGGTATTCATATTCCAGATCGGTATACATATTCAGGAAATAAGCTCCCACCCCCGCTGCCAGTGCCACCGGCAGGAAAATGATAAACACGAACATTACCAGACAGCTCAGTACTGTCAGTGCGATCAATAATACCTTTAAAATCTTTGCCCATGCAGGCTGTTTTGCTTTTACCAGACATTCTACGTAAGAATCACTCATTTTTTGTTTCCTTTTCTCTTCGTTTATTTTATGACAGAGTCTGTCCCCTCTTAAGGAAGGTCTTCTATTTCGGGCCGGTTCTGAAACCGCCCGCACCTTTCTTTGGGGAAATCTCTGTTTACGGCTGTCCGGATTCTGTTTTCTCCTGACAATCGTTTTCTATTATGATATATCATCCTCACAAAACTTGCAAGGCATGCCCGGATTTTCCCGGCGATTTAATTGTTTTTTTAGATTCCCCTCACACTTCGTTCATTGACTTTCAGATAGCGAACCTTTATCATTAGTATATTGCGAAGAAAGTTACCCGGAATGTGGCGTTCTGCCATATTTCGGCAACAGAAAGGCGGATCTCCCCATGGCAGTAATGGATGAATTCAAAGAAGAACGAGAGGCATTGAAAAACGGTACGCCAAAGCAGAAACTGGCGTATTTCTGGTATTATTACAAGTGGCATGTGATCATTGCCCTGGTGGTGATCATTATGATCGTCAGTTTTGTAAAACAGCTTACAGACCGGAAGGATCCCGCTTTTTATGCCGTGATGCTGAATGCCAGCCTCTTAGATCAGATGACCTCGGAACAGCCGGATTTTGTTACGGATTTTGCAGAAAAAGAGGGCATTGATCTGAACACCAGCGATATCACTTTTGATACTTCCATCCGTATCGTGGAAGACAGCATGGATGAAACTTCTATCACTTCTTCCCAGAAGCTGATGGTGTATGTGGCAGCCAATGAATTGGACTGTATGATCACAGATTTCACTTCTTTCCAGAAATATGCCAACAGCAGCATGTTTCATGATCTGCGGGATATTCTCACTGATGAGCAGATACAGGCACTGGAACCTTATTTCTATTATGTAGACAGAGAAGTGGTACTGGCCATCGAAGCAGCCAACGATGATATGAATACCGATTATACCCCAGACTATCCCGATCCCCTCCACCCGGAGGACATGCAGGATCCCGTACCGGTAGGCATCTGCCTCACAGACTGCAAGGATCTGACTGATACTTATTACTTCCGTGGTGACGGCATCGTCATGGGCATCTATGCCAATGCGGAACATGTGCAGACCGCGGTGGATCTGGCGGAGTATCTGTTGAATAAATAGAAATTTAGCGAAATATCCCCGTAGCCCTTGGCAGGGTATAAGAAACGCGGCACGCTCGCGCTCTGTCGCAGAGCGTAGCGGTACATAAGCGGTCATAGTACGACCGCTAAGTACCGACGTCTGCTTACGGCACTGCTTATTCTTATACCCAGCCGGGGCTACTG
>OBKR01002530.1_pt1 | contig 13259 bp, 8 predicted proteins | sample 1518991 | NCBI WGS metagenome assembly OBKR01 (sample SAMEA2452117, study PRJEB22498) | human gut metagenome | biome: human feces; feature: human gut; material: feces | place: Australia | collected 2012
CCAAAATCAAATTGTTCAGAGCGAACCTCAGAGGTGTAGCAGATAAGAAGTTCTTCCTATTCTGCATTGCTAAGCTATATGCGTATCCCCACTAAATTTCTACTGAGCCCCGATTTTTCTTCGGGCTCGGATTGGGTAACGTACACCTTAATATATATGATAGTGATGCCAATGAGTAAAATAAATAATCCCCGACTTTCACAAGCCAGGGATTATCATTTATAAATTTAAAGTTTTTATTATATCTAAGTATTTCTCTCACCAGAGAAACGACTTATTCTTGATTAATGATTACTGTTTCTTAACAGTGAATCCAACTTCAGCTGTCTGAACGTGACCGTACATGTCTACATAAACTACTGTCAATGTAGAAGCCACATCAGCTGTCGGATTGGTAGAAGCAGAGTTCTTATGGAACTTGATAGTCTGATTACCCCAATCTTGGCTATTTTGACTATGATCACGAACAAAGTAATCTTCATCCTTAGAACCGTTGCTTGTAATCTTGGCGTCAACTACACGAATTTCTTGCAAATTCAGTTTAGTCATGTCAACACCGTACTTAGTACTGTTGTAAGTATTTACACCAAAGATATCGGCACAATTTACTTCAAAGTTTTCTTCTGCATAAACCGCACTGGTCTTAGGCAAGGTTCTAGAAACTTCGTTTGCGTCTTTCTTACCATTCTTATTAGTATCAATAACCCATTCACCATCAATCAGTGTATAATTACCGTCTTTAGCTTCAATCCATCTCCAAGTATGAACCGGTTTGTGCATATAGCAGTTGTATACAGTATTGAATGAATCGTATGCTTTAACTGCATGATTTTGATTTGTCAATACTTTGTTATTGTCTACATAAGCACTTACACCTGCATAAACGTATTCTATATCAGTAGCATGTTTGGTTGTACTGTTGATTAATACATTAGGAATAGTAACATTCTCACCGAATTCTGCCTCATCTGTATAATCTTTAGTACCATTATTATACTTAGTATTAGCAAGAACAATACGGTATCCAGATGTAGCATTCTTGAAGTCATTTTTCCATCCGTTGAATACATTTTCCATATTCATTGTACCTTCAGAAGCTGTACCTTCTACACCCCATCCTTTCTGAGCATCCCAAGTAATAGTACCATCCATTTTATACTGACTTGGTATCAAGAAACAGTTATAAACACCGTTTACAATCTGGTTGTCCTTAGCTGTGAATTTATGTTCGGCAGGTTCTGCTGTAGGCAATACTTTTTCTGCGGAAACTTTTATTGTAGCCAATACAAATCCATCAACATTCTTCAAAGTCAATGTACCGTTCAATTTAGTATCATCCAATACCATACCTAAGCTTTCATTGAACTTGGTTACAATTGTAGCCTTGTTGATATCAGTAGGAATTGATACATCTAAATCATCTCCTTTTTGAATACCATCTACTACATCGGCACCTGTAGTAATTGTAGCTGTACCAGCAGTCAATGTTACTTGGAAACCATTAGCTTTTATATGAGTTATCTTTTCATTTTCTTCTAAATCTTCATCTTCATTAACTTTGTCTCCCAAACCATCAGCAGCCCATTCGTATGAATCAATCTTCAGACCTTTCAGTTTAGCTACATCTTCTTTGCTCAATTCTACAGCACCGGATTTTGCATCAACTGTAGTTGCGATAACTTTTGTTTCGATAGAAGGAATTTCAACACCGGCCTCACCTAATTTCACATAGAACGCACGACCGTCCGGATCAACCAAGGTTCCGTCCAAGTTAACAGCATATACACGGAAACCAATGAAGTCATTGATGATTTCCTGATCTTCGTTAGGAGAAATTTTAATTGTTGCGGTTGTACCTTCAACAACTGTGTTCAGACCTTCATATTTATATGAATTCCAAGCATTCCATTCTGAAGGTGCAGACTCAACGGCGTTAGCTTTCTTATCGAAAGTTACATACATAGCCTTAACTTTTTCTGCTGCTACCCACTTATCTCCTTTTTTTTCTTTCAAAGATATGGTGATAGCCTTATTTTGAACAGCCGGATAAGCCTGCATATTTGAACGGTTATCCCCTTTTTCCGGAGCTTGATTTTCTTCTTCTTTAGCAACGAAGTTTCCCTTATCTTTCAATACATTTCCATTTTTATCAAAAGCTTCAGTCAAAGCATTATCAGTCCACTTATATTCTTTAGCCGGTGTAGACCCACTCTTAACTTCACCTGTGATAGACTTGCTTTCAAAAGTATAACGGTTGTTGATGTCATTAACATTAGTGTCATCAACAAAGAAATCTAATTCGTTTGAAGGTCTAAAATTATTGTGTTCCAAAGTCAAATCGTAAGTAGAAATGATATTTCTCTTACCCATGACAGTTTCATCCTCTTTCGTATTGTCTACTGCTACAGCATACAGAACTTTCTTTCCATCTTTATCAGCGGCTGCATTGAAAGAGTCCTCATCATAGTTTTTCAAAGCGACTTCAACCACCCACAAACCGCCTTTAGAAATACCTCTTGTACCTGTCAGCAATTCATCGTACGGAGTGATGTTCTTCACTTCAACAATATCCAGTTTTTCACCTTTGCTGTCCTGCAAGCTGATCATGCTTGCGTCCAGATTAGCATTGGTAGGAGATACACGAATCAAGAATTTTGCGCTCTTCTGGTCCTGTGTTCCACCTTTGAACTCAAGCTTGTTTGCAATGGTTTTGTCCAAAGTCCATTCGTCACCGAAGATGTTCTTCTGAATTAAGACACTTTCAAAATCAAGATTCCATTTATCTTCTCCTTGATTATTGTTCTCGCTGTTTACCAATGAAACATGAGTAACGCCTGTATAGATGGCAGAAGATAATACATCCAAGTTAGTGTTTATCTTGGTTATTTCTTCAGCAATTTTTTTATAGTCATTTTTCAGCTGTTCGATTGCTGCTTTTGTTTCTGCAACATCAAATCCCTGAAGGGCTTTTACAGCTTCTTCACATGCTGCCAGTCTGGTATTGATATCACCAAGTTCCTTGCCTGTAGCTTCTTTGTATGCATCCAATGCATCCTGTTGCAATTTCAACGCGCCCTGCAATTTTCCGATTTCTTCTTTGTTGGTCTTAACATCGGCTTCCAGGTTGCTAATTCTTTCACCCAAAGTACTTTCTACCTTAGATAATTTGTCCAAAATTTCTGCGTCTGCACCTTTATAGGCAGCGGTAAGAGCTGCGATATCACCCTTGATAGTGGCGATTTCAGATTCGATGGCCTTGATGTCTTCTTCAGATGCTCCTTGATTGTCTTGAATCATCTTAACCAGTTCTTCCTTCACTTTGGCGATTTCAGCTTTGGCAGCTTCAATAGCATTCTTTTCAGCCTGTAAAGCAGCAGCTTTAGCATCAGCGGCATCGGCAGCAGCCTGATCAGCAGCAGCTTTGGCATCAGCAGCCTCTTTCTTGACAGCAGCAATTTCTGCTTCTAATTTTGTTTGTGCACCTTGTAAGTCAGACACTGAAGTTTCAAGAGCTGATACCTTCTTGGAAAGTTCTTCCTTTCCACCGTTCACAGCACCCCAAAGTTCATCGATGTCGTCATCGTAGTCCTTACAAGATACAAATGTTCCTGTTGACGAAACCATTAAAGCTCCGAACAGGATTGCACTTAAAAATTTTTTGTTCATAATGAATTTAAATTTATAAATTTAAAAAAATAAAAATTGGTTGTTCATATTTGGTTTTAAAGGACTTAATTATCTTGCATTTCATTTTTCCATTTGTATGTCATATAACGTTTCGGCGTATATCCCGACTGTCTGCCAAAAGCGGCGTAGAAAGCACTTTTGGATGTAAAGCCGCTTCGTTGGGGAAGTTCCTTCAACGGACAGTTTCCTGCACGTAAGAGTTCTTTGGCATATTCTATCCTGTAGCTGTTCACTAATTTCTTCAGACAGCATCCGAAATACCTGTTTATCACATTCGACAGATAGGTCTGGTTTGTCTCAATCATCATACTCAATTTCTTCAGGGACAGTTTCGGGTCAAGAAAAACCTGTTTTATCTCCAAGAAGTAAAGAAGGGACTTGTAAATATCCAAATCCACCTTTCTTGTCTCAATTCCGCCTGCAACAAACTCTTTCCGCCACTGTTTTTCAGCAGCATCAAAAAGCAAGTCCTTCTGCCTTTGAGAAACAAAAGAGGCTTTTTTACGTTTCAGAAATAGATATTCCATAATATTTCCCCTGTTCCAACTTTATTCAAGTACGGTTAAACTCTTAATTTTGCTGCAAATATACATACTTTATTGAAAACTCATCTATTTTTCTCATAAAAAAATTTAGTTTCTCGTAAAAAAGTGGCTTTTTCAGTATTTTTCAGGCAATTATATAAAGTATGGATGGGGGGGAATATACATTAATTATATGAAGCTGATGAATACTGTTTATAAGTTTCATTCCTATTTGCCATGGAACATAAAACAGCATGAGTGTGGTATTATTATGGTTAAGGAAATATTTTGTGAGTGTGTTTTATTGATATTTATTGGCTATGTACAGTTTAACCTTTATCTTTGCTGGTAATTCACCCTAAAAGGTTGGTTCGGATTGTTTGGCTTATGACTTATCTTCTCGATTTGTGATAAATATAGTTTCAAGACCGGTCGGATTCTTTTAATTTTTCCAACATGTTTTGTTATTATCCTAGAAAACACAGTATATCATTCAGGGTATTATCGTCCAGCTCTTCCAGGGCAACCAAAGCAGTACCGTTTGTTGCATATAAAACTCCGCTTTCGCCAAGAAATACATGGGTTATCGGATATGTATTGCCTTTTCTGTCTGCTATATACATATCTATACTCCTGTCATTCTCCTTCAGGCAGAGCCTCATGATACTATCCAAAACCATTCTTTTATCCATAACTTTCCGATATTTCATCCAAAAATACAAACTTATTATTTGAATAAGCAATGTTTGATGCAGTTTATCGGATTATGGCTGTGAAGTTATGACCGATAAACCGATGTTGAATGAGTAACCTTTTTTATTGTAACCTCTTAGACACGGAATTGTTTTGAACGAAATGAAATCATTCTCCAAATCGTTAAAATACTATTCCTGCCGGTTCAAATTCTAATATCTGAATTAAAACCAAACATATTTTTATGTTTACAGATTTTATCAACAGAATATTAGGTGCCGAACCAAGACTTTCGGTTTCTAATCGCTTGGAAGGTGCTGTGCCGGACGGGAGATTTTCCCTGCGATGCAGGCCCAATGGAATGAATGTATCATCGGGAACTCTATCCGGATGGCTGGTGTAAGTACGGCTCAGGCCGAATTTCTTCTTCCAATAATGGAAGCAGGATGATGAATAGGTCTCATTCTAACAGAAATCTTTTATGGTCAAACCACTGGCTTGTTGCCTTTCATAAACTGACAGGAACTCTTCTTTACTCATTATTCGTTTCATGGTCTTTTTGTTGGCAAAGTAACGGAAGAGTGGATGGCTTTACAATGTGTACTTTATAAAATGCGTGCTGTCACTTCTTGCCCGATTATCTTTAGCGACTTCGGTGCTACACCGAAAATTAACCAACTTCTTTCTGTATTAAGGAATGGACACTTCGAGTGATTTCCTTTTTTAACTCGCTAGTAGTTTTCTTTAGCTCCAAAGTCTGTGATTCGTCAGAGGCTATCAGTTTCTTTATATCGTCAATTGTCATTGATAAAATCTTTTTATTATAATAAGGATGATTATTAATGATTTATAAATCTAGGTTTATATGATTGCCAAAAGACATTAATGCCACCCCATTTTTTGAACACACTATAAATCTTAATTAGTCCACTTTCAAAATCCTCTTTTTTAGCAAAGGGTAAATTCCAGTTTTGTTTACCATTAAAATATGGTTCATAAGCAATTAGGATAAACTCAAGTAAAGACTTGAATATATCTTGTGGAATATATTCGGAATATGAATCAACTATCCAAGAGAAATGATTCATACAACTGTTGAGATGTTGAGATTTCATTAAAACAAGTTTGTTTGCCAATAATATATATTCTCCCTGGTATTTAGGAAAACGAATTTCCGGTTTTATATCAACAAGCATTGATATAGCATCACTTGTCTCATCTCTTATAAGTAAATCATATATGCTGTGACATGCATTTGACGCAACGGATACTCTTAATGAAATTATTTCGTTATAGATTTCATCATATTCTTTGGGAGAGATTGCTTTAAAAGTATTGCTTTCAATAAATGATTTCATTTCATCTAATAATGTAGCAAAATGATTTATGAAGAAGGTGGATTCTTCCTCTCTCTGATTATTACATACCTCTTTTATTTGATATAGTGATACTTTCATTTTTTCCCAAAGTACCTCCATTTCGGTTGCAGTAAAATCTATTTGGTTTGAAATACCTGTAATATCAATAAATGAATATCCTATAGTCATCCCCTTCTTCTCAATACCATTACGCCACAAAAATGGTGATTTCAAAACTATTCGTTTAATCACTGATACTAAATTCGAATCTTGTTTGATATAATGAGGTATAGCTTGTATTAAAGTACAGTCGGATTTTATCAAGGATTCTGGAAGCCTTTCCAAGCATTGTTGCACAGTCTGAGTATCAAGTAAAGTTATAAGGTTTAATATTACATAGATATGTGCAGGGATATTCCCGTTTTGACATAACCAAAGCAAATCCTGATAAATGTCTTGATAATATTTTGAAGCCACAAAGTCTTCGTTAGTAAGAGATTTTAAGGCTTTTGTTATTAGTAGATTTTTCCAATTATCAATACTTTCATGAGTATGAAGGATTTCGGAAATAACTCTAAGTTTAAAATCTTTGTCAGATGTCCAGGTCAATCCGAATGTCACTAATTCATAAAAATTCTCATGTGAATAATTTAAATCATCATACTTCCTTGTCCCATTTTCTGCATAAGGTTGTAGTTTATCAAAGAACTTCGTGAAATCACTATTCCAAAATTTGGCATCCAAACCGATTAATAGTATTGAAAGAGATTTCATTATAGGAGTCCGATAGAAATTAGGGCATTCAGATTGTCCTAACGATGCAAATAATGATTTTACAATATTAGGAAGATAGGGAGTCAAACGGTCACAATATAATATCTTTTGACTAACAGACTTAGTGAGTTTCTCATCATTGTACTGAAGACTATAAAATAGACATGGATAGGGATAGTCCTGATAGAGATTATCACAAACAATGTTCCATTTTTCTATAGAGAATAATATTATATTACTGATATGCAAAGGTCGGCACAATTCAAAAAGAATACTTAATACTTTAAATGAATTGATCAACTTTGAATTGTCACTGTCAAAATCGAAAGACCGTGATTTATTGCCGAATGGAATTGCTTTATTGTTTTCTTTAATGGATTCTATTAATCTATTTAAAATATAGTCTGCATTTTTTATATATGGGCAATCTGTTTGTATTTGACTAACCTCATCAGAGAAGTCTATTGCATTATTCATGCTGCCATCCTGTCCGAAGGTATAATTTCGGCTAATTAGAGGTAATAATTCTAGTGCATTGAGATAATCTTGAATAGAATAATATAAATCTTGATTAGTCAATGGACGAATATTCTCAAATACATCTTCAGAGAAAAGGGCTTTGAACATCTGTTTTCTCACTTCATCAATCGGATTATCCTTTAAGGGTTTCCATGAATCGACAAGATATTTTGCACTTTTGAAATCAAAATTATATAAGTATTTCCAAATCTGAATAAATGGACTTATATGGTCATTCGTATCTGAAAACTTTTGATTTGTTAGAGCTTGTTCCTTATGTAACAAACATTTTAAATCTGACTGTAGTGAATTTTTGCAAGTTCCTATCAGCTGATTATATATCTCATCGTCAAAATAATGACAAGGTAATAAAAGTTCTTCTCTGAGGGCTGAGAAAGCTAACATTAATTCAAGTTCAGACGCTGCATTCCATTTCCTTCGGAATCGACTCTGCAACCTCTGCAAAATATGGTTCCTGTTGTGATGATCCGAATTGGATTGCAACGGAATTCTGTTTACATTTGCAGAACAATAAATGAATTTAATATCCTCACTTATTTTGGTGATATTCCAATCTTCTTTGGAGTATTGAATATCACTTATATATTTATTTATGTTATGCCATGTTTTCTTAATTTTAGGATAAGATAAAGATGTCGGCAAAAGTTGTTTTAGAAACTGTATAATTCTTACTTTGTGACAATCACCTTCAAATAGATTGAATAGCTCGACACATTCAATATAATGATTTTTTAATAATAATCTCTTTTCTTCAGATAGAGGTTTATCAGCGGAATGTATGTAGAAAAATCTTGCTGAGTTCTTTTGAGATAACTCTTTCCTGATTTCTATATTCTTATCTACAACTTCTTTAACCCAAGACATCCATGATAGGAAATTTGGGTCATCACATGAAAAACCAATAATACAAAAAGCTCCTTTTAATAGTGATATTTTCATGTAATTAACAAACGGTTCATGTTTTATGGGATACTCTTTATAATCCTCTGATGTAATAATGTAATTACAATGGCGGTCTCCATCAAAACCATATGGGGCACTTTTATCTAATCTAATAGAACCATGCAGTTTAAATATGCTTCTTTTCCCATCCGTAAGAGATAACATCTCAGATGATGAGATAAGTTGATAAACAGATTCACGATGTTTCTGTAGCAATAATATCTGTGCTTTAATGCGAGCTATTTCATTTTGAACAATGTGGCAGTTATCCTTTATGTGTGAGATATTATCTGTAAACAAGTTGAGTTCGGGATAATTACAATTAAGCGTCTTAATAAAATGATTGTAATCTCCGTTGTCGTTCTGAATTGCAGTTGGTAAATTTGCCTTTACTGCCTTCATATTGTCTTCTATTGAAATATATAAATATCCACTTAATTTTTCTTCATTGAGTTCAAGAAACTCTAATTTGTTTTGGAGGTTTCTTATTTCAGATAAGAGTTTTTGAGCTTTTCCGGTATTGCCAATAATATCAAGACAGTTATCATAATTAAATGTATAAATATGCTTTACATCAAGATTGAACAATAGCCTATGGCAAGTGACATCCGCGCTTTCTATAAATTCATTATTAAGAGTTACGATATACTCTGGTTCATCCGAATTTTCTTTAATTGAAATGGTAGGGGTATGTTGCTCTATATAGACATCAATAGCCTCATGAAATCCCTTCCTTCGTACATATTCTTGAGCTATTCCAAGATACCCGATTTCTTCAATTTTATGCTCAATTTCTTTTTCATCGTCTATATGATACATTTCTGTGATGATCGGCTTAAGAAGATCACCCCAATCGAAAAATTTATTAGACATGTTTTTACTGAATCCTGCCCCAATAATAAAAGACAGGCTCTTGTTGTTTAGTAAATGTTTGATACGAATTATCTGTTGTTCTGTTTGCATACTTTTTCATTTCTCTTTTTAGCGGTGTGCCATAAATAGACTGCACTCTTATCACATAACTTATTTCAAATATTTATTAAGAATAGCTTGCTTGCGTTTGGTTGGGGTGTGTCAAAACGTGGATAATGCTGTTGTTTAGTTCGTAGGGGCGAAGTTCGTTCGCCCGAAAACAGCTTGCTTTGTGTCTTCGGGCAGGTAAATCCTGCCCTACAGCTGACAATTGGATAGGTCATTTTAGTTTTGACACATTTACATTTGCAGTATTAAATATCCCAATAAAAATATAAGTGTATATTTGAAAGGAAGAGTTGCAGTGAACTAACTTTGACACTAGTATAGGTTGAATCAGACTGTAACTCTCTTAATCGGAGAACCTATCCGGTTAGAACTGTAGGCTCACGATCTAATAAATGTATTAGTTGTTTCTCTTTCATGTTTAATACTGTAAATGCAAAGTTATGAATTATTCTCATTTTGTTAGTCTTGATGTATGAAAAAAAAACTTTCGATGCATCATTAATGTCTGCGGACGAAAAAGACTTGTGAAACAAGTCTTTTGATAACACTCCGGGAGGAATTCAATCCTTGTTAGCTTGGATAGCAGATTATCAGCTCTCTTTATCCGAAGTCTTGTTCTGTGCCGAAAATTGGAACTATACAAATTGCCGGACAAAGACTTGGTGAGATTGAGAAGATGGATTATTATGCGTGAGAATTTGGTCAAGCAAAAGTATCAAGCATAAAGTTATTGGAAACATTCTCCCAGATGGCAAAGTTAGCTGATGTGACAGAATCTATTTCTTTTTTGGAAGAGTAGCTCAATTCAATCAAAGAAAAGGTTCTGGAGGTGGAAGAGGCTATGGAGTAATTGATAGCCGCCAGTAGTTCTCTTTACACAAACTACTTGCTATTGAGAAATATAAAAGGGATAGGAATAATCAATGCCATTGTATTACTGTGTACTACTGACAATTTTCAAAGATTTGACAACCCGAGGAAATTTGCTTGCTATTGTGGGGGTGCTCCATTTGAACATACTTCAGGTATTTCCATATGGGGAAAAACGCAGACTTCTTCATTGGCACTGTATGAAGGACAAAAAAACGGAATAATCCGGGTATTCTGCTGTCTGTTTTTACTATAAATAAAAGATCAGCAATAGCATATTACCATTTGTTTTCCAGATTGGATATGCTTGATCTGGCGGTGTACATTAATGTCAGATGGATGCTTCATTTAATTTGTTGGCTATATCCGATTCTTATTATTTACGTAAATGGTGAAGTCTTTTATAAAAAGTTTATCAAACATATCTGCTTTATGATAATAATTGTATATTTGCACCGAAAACTTAAAATTATCTTTAATAAGACACGGAAGCTAAGTTCTTTTACCTGACTTCTTAAAGAAAAGAGAAATTAGAACTTATCTTTACACTAATCTTCTTTATGGGGAAATCTCCGGTAATGATTTTCCTATAAGGATATATATTTTTTGGCAAATTGGATAATTATTGATCATATGAAAAGCATTTCTGTTTTACGCTTGGCTGCAATTCTCTTGTGCTGTATGTACTTATTGGGATTTGCTTCACTTCAAGCCCAAGTAAACAAATGGGTAAATTATACCCCGAATTTGACCACTGTACTAAAAAATCCTGCCATGGGATGGATGATGTACGAAGAAGGTTGGTCTTTTCAGGGAACACGCCATAATAAAAGCAACATCTATACCCCCGAAGTTTTTTGGGAGCAGATGGAAGAATGCAAGGCTGCTGATTATGCCAATATATTATATATCAGAATGCTATGGAAAGATCTGGAACCTGAAGAAGGCAAATATGCATGGATTTATAATGAACAGTATAAATGGTATATACAAAAAGCTAAAGACAAAGGACTTAAACTGGCATTTAGGGTGTTTTTTCATGGCGTAGATGGGGTACCATCCTATGTATACGAAGCCGGAGCTACAGAAAGCCCAATAGATGATGAAGGCAAAACTCAGCCTTATTATGACAATCCGGTATTTCTTGAAAAGCTGGATAAGTTTGTAGAAGCTTTCGCAAAAGAATATGACAACCCGGATGAGGTGGATTATATTGATGCGTATGGATTGGGAAGATGGGGAGAAGGACATGGTTTAGCACTCGAAAAGAAGGAGAATTTGGAAACTGTCATCCGACAGGTAACCGGATCGTATGCAAGGCATTTTAAAAAAGTGCTTACAGTGATGAATCTTTCGCAGAGTGACTATAGATTCTCCAAGCCGCTTGTATATGATAAGTTGGGGTTTCTTCCCCGTAGGGATGGTATAGGCAGTTTTTGGTTTTCTAATGAAGAACGTGCGATGGTGCATGACGAGCTTTTCCCGAAAAGAGCTCTTATTGGTGAGGGATGCTGGTGGTTTAACGCACAAAATGGTGACAATTCAAAGTACAAGCATTTCCAAGGAGACAAACGTTTTGCCATGAACGATTTCAAAGAGGCTTTTATTGTTTCTGTGACTGATGCTTTAGACAATCATTGCAACACGTTGGATTTGCGTGTGCCTTTACAGTGTAAGTTTTGGATAGAAGAATTACCGGATCAAGTTCAGCGTTTTATAACTTTGGGTGGTTATCGTTTCTATCCGGATTATATCAAAGTAGAACAGAATAACAGAACATTGACTTTGTTTCATTCATGGAAAAACTATGGTGTGGGTGTATTGCCTAATAATCATCCTAATTGGAATTATAAGTATCAGGTTAGCTTTGTTTTGATGAATGAAAGACAGGAGATTGTATTCTTGCATACAGAACCGGAAGCAGAACCTTCCGAATGGCTGAAGGGGATGTCATACAATTATCTGAGTCAGTTTGATATTCCGGCAAAATTACGAGGAAAGTATACTTTATGTGTTGGTTTGACTGACAAGACGAAAAATAATGAGGCGGCTATTGATTTGGCAGTGTCTGAGAATTTAAAAATAGGAAAATGGATATCTGTTGTTGGGCTGGAGTTGTGATGTGTGTACTTGATGTTTTTGTATCAGTTAACAAAAACAGTTGGAGAGGAATTATGATTTTCTTCTCTGGTTTTATTCATTTTTATAACTTAAATCCATTAGGTAAGATTAGGTTAAATTTCTTCCATACTCCGTTACCATAACGATATTCTTCCAATTGTTTCTAGCATAGGAAAGGACTTATAAAATCTGATTGAATGATTAGAAGTTTCTTTCCTTGAAGTCCCTAGTTCATAATTTGTGATATTCAGTGAATGTCCCTCTTTTTTCTAAATTAAGAAAAAGTTTTACTTTACGTGGACTTTTCTCTTGATTTTTTTCGTTCAACTCTCCCAATCTTCTACCTTTTTCATAGAACATTATTTAACGTGAATTCGATATAAAATTAAAAAATAGCAAGTTGTTCGTCATTGACCGTTTCGATCAAGGCTCTTTTTTTGAACAAAATTTTGTCGGCAATACTCATCAGTGAATTCTTCATATTGTTTTTAACTTTAGTGACAAGCTGTATGCCATTAAGAAAAGGGTTCTCAAACAGAGCCTGACCTATATATCCTTTGTCTGCACATAGTTTTCCTTTGATGTTCTCCAGAAACTTACCTTGCTTCAATGGTTCCCGGTCATCCACGTTTTCAGGCGTGAACATAAAATTGAGAATCTCACCCTTGTCATTGATTATCAGATGCAACTTGAATCCGAAGAACCATCCCATTGAATATTTTCCACGTTCGGCAAGTCCCTCAAATGTCTTATGAATAAGGATTCTTTG
>OBKR01002534.1_pt1 | contig 13223 bp, 15 predicted proteins | sample 1518991 | NCBI WGS metagenome assembly OBKR01 (sample SAMEA2452117, study PRJEB22498) | human gut metagenome | biome: human feces; feature: human gut; material: feces | place: Australia | collected 2012
TATTTCCAGGAAAACAGCACTTTCCGGGTATAGACCACGGTCAGGACAATTGCGGAAACCGCAAACAACGCCACAAAAATCCAACCGCCGCCCGATATTACGATCAGCAAAGCCGTATAGACGGGAATCATCGTCCAATACCCGAACCAGGAGTCGGAATTCTGCTCGGAGTTTTCGGCTTTTTCATAGCGGATGAGGAAAAAGAACGCCGCATATCCCGCCGCCGCAAACAAGAACGGGAACAAAAACATCGGCAGATTCCAACTCGCCTCATAGTCCCGCAGCAAAGAGTCGATGTTTTCGTTCCATTGTATAAAACAGGACACCGGACTGAAACTTTCCGATACATCCTTCCAGATCTCGTAGGCGGGCGAGCCCGCGCCGATCAACCGCAACGTCACATCGCCGACAAATACGCCGACAAATGCATAAAACCCCATAAAAATGACGCCGTCAATCACACGGTTGGCGCGCGTAAAGGCAAACGCGGAAACCCCGTACATACAGATTCCAAAAAAGAGTCCGCCGAAATATCCGGGCAGATACCAGAGGAGCCGATAATAGTTTTCGCGTAAAGCAACGGTAATAAATCCGAGAAAATACGCCACGGTGTAGGGGAGCAAGACGAGAATCAGGCCCACCAGGGTTTTGACGAAATAGATTTTTTCCCGTTTGAGCGGCAGGGAATAAAAGACATCGGCGCTGCGCTTGTTCATCTTGAACGAATACATCAGCGCGGGCACGATAAAACTGAGGATTCCCAAAAGGGTATAGACGACGCCGATCTGCGAAGTCCACGGCCGATTCGCCCCACCGGGCGCAATCAGTCGGGAAGAGGCCATTGTCACCACATAGACCACGCTGCAGATTGCAGTGAGCAGGCCCAGCATTTTAAGATTTTTCACAAATTCATACCGGAAATAGCGCTTCATTTGAGGTACCCCCTGCTCTCCACTTCGCTGACGAACATCTCTTCGAAATCCACGGGAATTTCTTCGACAAAGATGGGACCGAGCGCCGCAAGGCGGGCGGCGATCTCTTCCGCCTCTCCCTTGACGATGAACTGAATCACCCGGCCCGTCGAAGAAAAGGTCATCACGTCGAACCCGAGCTCCTCCCGCGATACCGGACGGCTGAATGCCGCCTGGAATTTATGAATCTTTCCGAGATCCTCTTCCAGTTCGCCCGAACAGGTGATTGTCTTATGGTCCAGCATTCCGTAACTGTCCGAAATATCTTCCAGTTCCCGAAGGGAATGACTGGAAATCACCACGGTGCACTTTTTGTCGCCGACGAGATCGATGAGTCCCCGCTTGAACACCAGCCGCGCCAGCGGGTCCAGCCCGTCAAAGGCCTCGTCCAGAAGAAGATATTCCGGACGGATTGCCAGGGCCAGGGATACAAACACCTGGCGTTTCATGCCCTTGGAAAAATTCCGGATGGGATTTTTCGGGCTGAGCTTGAACCGGTCGAGATACTCCGCGTAAACGTTCTCGTCGAAATCGTAAAAGGTCCGGTACATCTGCGCAAGCCCTTCGCCGCTCAGATTGGGCGTATAGTACGGATCGTCGGGCAAAAAGAAAATCTTGCGCTTGACGCTCTCGTTTTCATAGACCGGCTCGCCGTCGATGAGAATCTCCCCGCTCTCCGGTTTCAGCACCCCCGAAATCAGTCTCAGCAGCGTGGATTTCCCCGCGCCGTTGATGCCCACCAACCCGAACACGGAACCGGTCGCCACGGTCAGACCGACATTTTCCAGCACCGTATTTTTTCCGTAGCTCTTATAAAGTCCTATGACTTCTATCATTCTTCCACCTCCGCCTTTTCCGGCGACTTCCGTACCACTTTCGTCCCCGACTCTTCCCGCATTCCACCGTTTCCTTCCCCCACAGGCAAGTCCCTTTCTGCGCCTGCGGGTTCGGGTTCGCTTTCGGGTTTCCCAAATGATTTCCGATACCATCCATACCCAGCTTCCGGGACGTTTTCGGCGGCTTCCTGCCAGACCGCTTCTAACACCTCCTCCAGTTCCGCTTTCGTGACCCCCACGCCCCTGAGTTCCCGAAGCAGTTTTTTCAGCTCTTCCAGACGGATATTCAGAAGCTGTGTTGTTTGCGATTCCGCCCTCCGACTGTTTTCTCTGTACTCTACAAAAGCCCCTTTTTTGGGAAGAATGCGGATATATCCTTCCGCTTCCAGCTCGGAATAAGCCCGTTCGACGGTGTTGGGATTGATTCCCCGTTCCGTCGCAAGCACGCGGCAAGACGGCAATTTTTCGCCATAACCGATCGCGCCTACACGAATCAACTGTTCAAACTCAGCCACCAATGCCTGATAAACATTCAATTTTCCTTTCAACCGTATTTCCGCAGCCATTTCCGCTTACTCCTATTTTCTGTGTCAATACGCGATTCCCGCTCTCCCGGCCCACCGCCTGCTTCATTCTCCGTCACCGCAAATTCCGTTACAATTCGCGCTTATCCGGAAGGTTTGCCGGTGTCCAGGACGATCCGGCTTTTGTCCCGGGCTTCTCCCCGCAATCGATGCGGCCGCAGCTCTCGCACTCTTTTTCCGCAATCCGGTATATGTTCTCTTCTGTCCTCTCTGTATGTTCTGTATTATCTGTATTAATTATATGACAAGAGAACGGAGTTGTCAAGAGATTTTTTATAAAAAATCCCGCGAAATATTTCAAACGGACGAAAAACATTGACAAAAGGGAGAAAAACGGGTATAATGAAACGGAAACAAAGACGGGGAAGGTTGGCTGAGCGGTCGATAGCGGCGGTCTTGAAAAGCACTTGAAATCAAGCAGTCAAACTTTATCCCGCATTTCTACTATATAAACGGAATTTCGGCAAATTTGCCCCGTAAGAGATTGATTTTATCCCATATCTTGTGGTAAAATAGATATTGTCAAAGCGGTCAATTTGACAGCGGTTTTTCTACAAATCGTCGTCAGCGACCAAAATTTCTACAAACTTTTCTACAAATTGCGAATCAAGCAGTCAAAATTTGTAGAAACGCAAAACTGAATAAAAAATTGCCGAAAAATCGGCGATTTCAATACGGAAGGTTGGCAGAGAGGTCGATGGCACCAGTCTTGAAAAACTCTCGTTACTGTCACTGCAAAATCGTGAAAACCCTTGATTTTATTGGGGTTTTCGTGGGTTCATCTGCACGTTGCGAGAAGCGTTTCTCGCAGTTTTCTCGCAAATTTCTCGCAGGTTTCTCGCAATTTCCGAATGTTTTCGAACCCATTTTGAATTGGTTCGGTGACTATTTGGGACAATTTAATAGCCTACGGAGGCATATCGAAGCGGTCATAACGAGGCTGTCTTGAAAACAGTTTGGGTCTGAAAGCCCACGGGGGTTCGAATCCCTCTGCCTCCGCCAGAGCCTTGGAGCATTATGTTCCAAGGCTTTTTTCTTTTTTGTGTATCACCATGCTGTCGCCTTGGCAACTACAACATACCACAAAAAGCTTCATAAGTCCAGAGATTATTCGGGATTATATGGCGTTAAATTGATAACTTTTCGTGTCGATTATTCTTTGCTTACTGCGTATCAGTTTTTGATATGTAGAGATAGTAAAAGCGGTGGGCATTTCTGCTCACCGCTTTGGTGTTTGAGTCTGCGTACATTGTGCGTCGCAGGCTCTTTTATTTAGTTATGGTTGTTTTACTCGCCGACAAATGTGATGGACTTGAAGGTATAGCTCAAGTCTTCTCTTACCTGCCAGGTAGCTGTGCCGTCATCATGGAAGGTCACTTGATCCTTCTTATCGATGTTCAGCACCAAGTCAACCTTACCGGAATAGTTCTGCGATGCTATGTTGAAATGATTACTGCCATTGAAGGTGATGTTGCCCTCAGCGGTCAGCTCCAGCGGGAAGGGCGTAGGATTATTTTCGGGGTTAAATAGTGCTCCAACCAGCAATCCGCCCTGTTCAATGGTCGTCACCTTCGGGAATTTGGCAGAGGACAAGGTCCAGGTACCGCTGAACATATCAGTGGGGATCGTCGTCAATTCGGGAAATTCTACTGATGTAAGTGCTGTATAGCCCAACGCCTGCGCTCCAATTGTCTGCGCCTTGGGAGCTGAGACAGAAACCAGATTTTCACAAAAATAAAACGCCTGAGCACCAATTTCTGTCACATCGGGGAGATTGATAGATGCCAATTGGGTAACGAGTTCCTGATCTACAATTTCTCCGGCTTCATCATATATGCCGCCGGGGCCAAAAGCAACACCGTCCCAGTTGGTGGTACCGGGAATCGTGGTCACGCCCTTGAGGGTGAGGTTGATGCTGCCGTCGGCAACGCCCTCAGTGTCGCAGATGGCGCGGCGGATGGCGGTGACCATCTCGGCAGATGCATCGGGTTTCAGTGTCACGGTAATATCAGTTTCTCCGGCGGCAAGCTGATCTGCCACTGCGGCTTTCAGCTCATCTGCGGTCATAGCAGTAGCATCAATAGTCTCCAACTTGCCACAAGCACACACGTTGTCTACATACTTGAGTTCAAAGGTCCTGCCATAAGTATTCACAACCTTGTAAAGATCACCCTCCTTCGGGATGGCCTTCTGCTGTGGTAAATCGTTCTGAATTAGCTTGCTAAACATTTCGGACTCCTTTCGGCATTTTGTCAAAAAGAAAAATCTGCCATACTGTTGATAATAGTATAGCAGACTTTTTTCGTTTGCGGTATTACCTAAAAACACTTTTTTAGGTCTGATTTTTGGCGTGTTTTTGGCTTTCGACGAAATTTTATATATCTTTTTGGGGGTGTTTTGGATATATAAAATCACAAAATCGCGGCGAATTCCGACCTCGGCAGACCTGATTTTTCGGACACGATTCGCACCGCTTGCTTCACCACAGACAGAGAAAGATGCAGATTATCTGCAATCTCTTTGTTACCCATACCAAAGGCTGCGAGCTTTGCAACCTCGCGCTCCTTATCGGAAAGTGTGGTCAGAATCGTCTTGCCTCTGACTGCACCCGAGAGCTTCGACCAACCCTCATTATATATCTTATAGAGCTTCTTGACTTCCTTCCAAGCACCCTCGTCAATGAGTGAGAGACGCTTCTCCATGAGGCTGTCAAGAGCACGGCAGTATTCGGCAAGCACTCCGTAAAACTTATCGGGTAGCGCCAACTCGATGGCTTTGTCGATGTGGTAGATCGCATCCTCATCCTTGCCGCAGTTGTGGTAAATTGCGGCACAGGTAAGGCGCAGATAGATCTCTGCCATAATGGTATTATTCGCTCTCGCCCACGAGATCAGCGGCTCAACAGAGAAGGAAATGACCGACATAATATAAAGACCTTGCGTTCCGTCTACCTTGACAAGACCCATCGCAACTGCATAACCGAGGGCGTACAGATATTTGGCGTAATACACCTTCGCAGCAGGGTATGCATCCTTGTGAATTGGCTCAAAACGCCCTTTTTTGAACCATTCCGGGAAGCTTTGGACGTTATATACCATAATATCGACCGCACTGATTGCAAGCTGCATCACGTCTCGGTCATTGTCGTTTTTGGCAGGTGCTTCGGATATATGGATCTTGGCTCTGCGCCACATTTCAATATCGCCTTTCCATATCGCGCACATGGCGAGAAGCATACCTGCTGAGAGAACGGCATAGAAGCCCGAGTGCTTATGAAGAAGATAGTTAGCAATATCGTAAACCTTGTCGATCTCACCTCGAGAGTAGGCGACCTCGGCTTCAAAAAGCACCTGTGCTTCGTGATTGTACGCAAGACTCTCGCCCACCGCATCCGCCGTTCCGGGCGTGTGGTATAGGTCTGTCATATAAAGAAAGGGGGTTTTACGAGGAAGTGGCATATCCGCATCATGCTCGGTTCTCGCTTCCTTTGTTCTGCCATCGATAGGCTTCTGTGCATTCTTTGGGATCATCCAAGCTCGCCCCAAGCGCGTTGCACCTTCTATTCTTCCTTTAGCACAGAGAACCTGAACAAATCTTTTGGAAAGTCCCCATTTTTTTGCTACTTCATCTATTCCGATATAATCCATTTTTACCTCTCAAAAAGCCGTTTTATATCATTCGCTGTTACGAACAATATTACAGTTCGCGTTTGCGTACTATATTATACACCTTTTTTTCGGGATTGTCAACCTTTCGGAACACATCTTCATACAAAAAGCATCGGAACTTTTCCGATGCTTTTCTATGTATTGAGTTGTCTTAATTTGAGATTCGATACATCGCATTTTTCTCTTTCAGATAGTGAGCGAAGTAGTCAATCAACCATTCCTTCGTTGTGACGACTCCGTTTGGCACCCTAACAAATCGAAGCCCTTCTTCCTTTTTCATCCAAGAATTTATGAGATCGTTTGAGCATCCCACAAGTTTTGCCGCTTGGGTTGTGGTCAGTACCGTAGGGCTTTTACTCCATTCTGCTCGTAACTCAATTTTCAGATTTGTAATGGTCGTTTGACTGATCCTGATGGCTCTTTCTTTTCGTTGACTTGGATACTTTTGTGTAGAGAAGATTCCGCAAGGTACGCTCGGAGCTTTCCCTTCGGAGCATTTCTCTATGTACTTGATCAGCTCGCTTCTCGGCACAGAATACTGTCTTGTTTTCTTTTCTCCGATTGTACACCCAATGTGTCCGTTCTGCAGAAGCCATGCAGCTTTGCGTTTGCTGATATGTAAGATGCATCTGACTTGTTCGAGCGAGAGGATAGGGGGATAATTCCTTCGGATTTCTTCCACGGTCATGGTCAGCATCATCATTTTACTTCCCGACCTATGCTGTAGCACCTGCCTTTCCTTTCGCTATAGTCAACTATGGTTTCTATTAGATCCACCTTGGCGATTATATATGAGCCCTGAAATACGAAGGCTCGTAGGTCTTTGTTTTTTATCAGCTCGTAAACCTTGTTTCTTCCAAATGGAGAGCATTTGCTCGCCTTTAGGGGACTCATCACGTCCGGGACTTTTGCGAGCATTCTTTCAAGCTCTGCAACCTTTTCTTCTCTTGTCATTTTGGATTCTCCTTTTTCGTTTTTAATAAGGCAGACAGCATACCGTAAGGTAAATTTTTCATTGTTTTAACTGCATTTTTGCCCAAGCGACGATACCATTCGAACCCACCATTTTTTGTGTATTTTTTATTTGAATTTTTTTGATTTTTGCCAAAATCTCGCATTTTTTCTCGCTTTTTTTCTCAAAATCCCTCAAAATCAAGCCTTTTCGCAGTGATTATTTGAGACATTTCGGGAACAACCGTGAAGTTTCGGTATCAGAGCGAATAAGTCTTGAAAACTGGAGACCTGCAAGGGTCCGGGGGTTCGAATCCCTCACCTTCCGCCAAGCGGTACCCAACTGAACCCGTAAAAAGGTTTAGTTAGGTGCTTTTTATTTTTCAGCTTATTTTTTACATGATACCCCTTTTCCTTTGACTCAAACATACAAATATTACTATCGTAACTTTTTTTCACATCTATAAAAAGAAAAGTCCCCACGATTTTTATCGTGGGGACTTTTTTTATCTGTGAAACGCAGGTCAATTTCTATTTTATTATTAGACAATCGGATTTCTTTTTAGTCACACTTTTCTTATATACCAAAGAAGCAACAGTAATTTTTCTTAAGAATAAAAAACGGACTTAGTAAAAATCAAGTCCGTTTTTTATTTTCATTTATACCTGAAAAGCATTTTTCTTCTTGTTTTCTTCGGTATGTATTTAATCTTCAATCAGGATGAACCGGAATTTTTGTCCGTTATTCAAAGCAATTTTCAGCCAACCGTTATCGTCTGAGAAAGTAGCGACATAATACTCTTTCATCAATACTTTCAAATCAAGCAATAAATCTTTCGCTGTTACTTTACATTGAAATTCCGGAGTGTCGATTCCCCTGTCAGATAAAAAAATATGCCCGTCATTGCATCGTTGCATCATAAATTAAAACCTCCTTTTGGTTTCGTCTGTGCGCATCAGACTTTGTAAGAATATTATATCACCACAAGTGGAAACATGCAAGCATTTGTTTCCGATTATGGAGATAATATAAGAAAGGAGAATGTCTGTTTTATGCTAAATTTGTCGATATTTGCCGAAAGGCTTGATTCATTGCTTTTTGATGCAAAATTGAATCCTCCGGCATTTGCTAAAATACTCGGTTGCGGACGCGCAACCATCAACCGTTATTTGAGTGGTACGAAAATGCCGACGGTGGAAATGACGGTTCGGATGGCAGATTATTTTCAAGTATCAACGGATTTTCTGTTAGGGCTTGAAGAAGAAAATCACGCAAAGTTTTTTTGTCCGTATATTCCTTTTCGCGAACGGCTACCGCAATTGTGTAAAAAATTCAATATTACCAAATATCAGTTGCAAAAGAAAACGAAAATACCGGAATCTGCGATTTATAACTGGCAGGCAGGTCGGACTAATCCCACCATAGAAAGTGTTGTGCGCATAGCGGAAGCCCTGCAGTGTACGGTGGATTGCGTGTTGGGCAGAGAGACGGAATTTCATCTTTAAGCATAAAAATCAACAGCAGATACAATTTTTAAAAAACTCTGCGATATGCTTTTCCGTTTTTTCGGGCAGTTGATACGAACGGGCTTCTTGATAATGATCCCTGCACGATCATTTTGATATACTCCGTGAAAAATCAGTGATATGAGGTATCAAAAATGAAAAAATTTTGCATCGTCTGCACTGTAATTTTCTCAGACTTGCTTTTGCTGTCTGTTTTTCCGCTGGGCTTCTGGTTGGTTTTGTTTGCGCCCGATCTGAATAGCGTCAAATACTATGCCGACGACGGAAATTATGTTTCCTTTGAGTGTTCCGTACAATCTTTTGATATTTACGAAGACGCGATCGTTATCATTTTCAACCATTCGCAAGAAGATTTTTACAATTCTTTCCAGATCAGCGGGAAAAATTTTGATTTGGCGTGGGAAAAGGGACTGCCGGACATTTTGAAAGAAAATGAAACGTTCACCATAACCTCCGCCAATGCTTATCTGGGAGACGGCTGGATTTATCCCATTGTCGGACTTATCCACAACGGACAGGTGATTATCCCCTACGAAGAGGGCAAACAAAACTATGTCGAAGTTCGGCAACAAGCTGAAGACTTTGCAAAATTTTATATTTTTACCTTCGCAGTCCTGTTCAAAATTATACTATACCTTGACGTTTGTTCGGCGGCCGGAATTTTTCTCACGAAAAAAATCCGGGGACTTCCGATCTGACGGAATTCGTTGCGTATTTATTTTATGAAATAATTCATCGGCCGTCAGCCCCTCTCCGATTTCCCGTAATGCTTTCGCAATTTTTCAGAAAACAACAGGACTAAGCCCATAAATTCTTCCATAACTCCGCCGCCCCCGCAGGAAAATTTCCCGCGGGGGCGGCGCCACACAAAATCAGAAGCATACGATCGAGATTCCGCCAAACTTTTCCGCCTCGCCGAATCCTGTTCTGCGACATGCTTTTTCAAGGCAGACAACTTGCACCTTCTCCTTATATTTTTCTCAAAAGCTGTATATAAATAGTTCTATGAGCAACAATCTGAAATATTTTCTGACGGCATTGAGCATAGCGGCCGTGGCCGTGGCAGGCAGTCTCTGCACATCTGCAGGACAGGCATGGTATGCCCTGCTGGAAACTCCGTCCCAATGGCCGCCGCCCTTCCTCTTCCCCGTTGTGTGGAGTGCAATCTATCTGCTTACTTTTTTTGCCGTATGCGCCTGTATCAAACAAGACGCGGCAAACCTTCAAAGAGTGTTGATTTCAGCGGGAATAAACGGCATCCTCAACGTGCTTTGGTGTCTTTTTTTCTTCGCTCTGAAACAGCCCTTTGCAGGCCAGATCATCATTCTGCTCAACCTTGCGGCTTCCGTTTGGTTGGTATATGAGATATTTCTTGCAAAAAAGCCCTGGGCCTGGCCCATGCTCCTCTACCCTTTTTGGGTGAGCATAGCCACAACGCTGAATCTGGCGATCTGGATTCTCAACTGAACGGAGCTTGCGCGCCGTATTGCCGAGGCTCTTTGCCGATTTCCACTTTTTCGGAAAACGCGCCGAACCGGACTTTACCGACCGATTTTTCGTAAAAACCACAAATCGCCGCAAAGAACAAAAACTCTTTTCCAAAAACCCCGAAAGCCGACGGAAATATTTTTCCGTCGGCTTTCACTCCGTAACCGCAACCGCCCCCGCGGCTTTTTCAATTTCTACGCATGCTCACGCCTCCGGCTTGCCGTCCGCCGATTATGCGGCCGCACGCCGTCCAGGGGCACAAAACCCGCTTCCCGGATTTATGACCCGGTCTTCCCCCCGCGATTTACTTACTCCTTCGGTTCTTGTTCCGCCGTACCTTCTTCCGTTTTCTGTTCGTCACCCGAACGAACGGCGCCGGCATCTCCCTTGAAAAAGGCAAGCGCCCCGCAAATCGCATATACCACAACTTTCGCCACGTTTACGAGCTTCGACATCATATCATAAGCGGTATAAGCGTCGGAAGCATAATAATTGTCCGTCATGTTGCCGATTCCGTTGTAAATTGAGAAAAACATGGAAATTGCCGTAAAAATCAGCGTGACAATCAAAACATTTTTCGCGGTCTTTTTCAGCGCTTCATTCTCTGATCTGACAATCACATATCCGCCCGTCACCGCAAACGCCACTATGCTGAGATAACCGCACAGCCAAAGGAACAAAGCTTTCCATCTTGTCGTCCAACCCTCTTTCATACAATTTTCTCCTTACTTTGAAATGTTTCTATATTTATTATATATTCCTTTTTTTCAGAAAGTGCGCCCGGTCCTTTCCGCTTCTTTCAATCCGTCCTTCGCAGTTCAACGGCGCATAAAAGCCCGGGTTCATGTCTATTATAACAGCCGAACTGTTCCTTGTCAATACCTTCACCGAAATTCAACGGCCGTTTTCGCGCACCGGGCGGCAAAAGTCTTTCCGAGCCGGCGCAGAAGCGTTTGACAAAGCGCGGCGAATATGTTACAATACCCTCGATAATTTTCCGTAAGGATCGCCGGTTGTCGGCGCCTTGATTTGCCGACCGGCGGAAAACATCATGAAACTGAAAGTAAAAGCAAAAATGACCGTATGGCAGTTCCTGTCTCTGGGATACCTCATCGTAATCCTGACGGGCAGCCTTCTGCTGATGTTGCCGTTTGCCACGCGGGACGGGCAATCGACCTCTTATGTGAACGCCTTGTTCACCGCAACGTCCGCCACCTGCGTCACCGGTCTCGTCCCCTATGACACCAACACACACTGGACGCTCTTTGGCCAGATCGTCATTCTCTGCCTCATCCAGACCGGCGGACTGGGCTTCATGACTTTCGTCTCCGTTGTCTTCAGTGCGTTACGGCGAAACCTGGGATTATACGAACGAAAGGTGCTGATGCAGTCTGCAGGCGAAGAACAGCTCAGCGGCATCCGCCGGCTGGTGCGCCGCATTTTTATCGGTACGGCGATTTTTGAAGGGACGGGCGCGGTGTTGCTCGCCTTCCGGTTTATTCCCGACTTCGGGGCCGCCAAAGGTGTTTACTATGCCATATGGCATTCGATCTCCGCTTTCTGCAATGCGGGATTCGATCTGATGGGCGGCAACTTCGGCGACGGGACATTCGTCTCCCTCACCCACTACGCCACCGATCCGCTCGTCTCCCTTACCATCGCCTTTCTCATCATCATCGGCGGATTGGGTTTCTGCGTGTGGAGCGACATCGTCAACACTCGCTGCAATGTCAAAAAATTCCGGCTTTATACCAAAGTCGTACTGCTGGTCAACATCGTCCTTTTGCTCGTCTCTACGGCTCTGTTCCTGGTATTTGAGCGCAACAACCCCAACTATGATAATTTTTCGTTCGGCGAAAAGTTGCTGGTCTCTTTCTTCAACGCGACCACGCCCCGCACCGCCGGGTTCAACACCGTGGATCTCACTTCCCTGTCCGACAGCGGATATCTGCTCACCGTGATGCTGATGTTCGTCGGCGGAAGTTCCGGTTCCACCGCGGGCGGCATCAAAACGAGTACGCTCGCCGTCATACTCATGGGAATTCTCTCAGTATTCCGCGGCCGGAAAGACATTGAAATCGGAAAAAAGCGGGTGGATTATTCGCTGGTTTCTCAGGCACTTGCCATCTTTGTGTCCTGTCTGATTCTCGTGACGACCGCCACCCTGATCATTTGCGCCATCGAGCCGGACTCGATAGCCTCCTTCCGCAGCGTACTGTTTGAAGCGGTTTCAGCGCTGGGAACGGTCGGCCTGAGCCTCTCGCTCACCCCCATTCTTTCCACCGCATCAAAATGTATCCTCATTCTGCTCATGTATGCGGGACGCGTCGGGATCCTTACGCTGGCGCTTGCGTTGGGCGAAAGCCGAAAACCTCCGGAAACCAAAAAACCGCTTGATTCACTGCTGATCGGATAAACGTTTTTCCAACAAACGCAGTCTTTCCGTTCTTAAAACCGTAAATGCCCGGTCAGAACAGTACCGGCAAGGAGTTATCATGAAATCCGTTTTACTCATCGGGATGGGAAAATTCGGGCAGACGCTCGGAGACAATCTTCTGAAAATGGGCGACGAAGTGATGATCGTCGACAAAAACGAAGACATCATCAATATGCTGGCGCCCAAATATACCAATGCGCTGATCGCCAACTGCATGAACGAATCCAGCCTGACCGCCATGGACATTCCCTCTTTCGACGTATGCGTGGTGGCCATCGGGGACGATTTCCAGTCCTCGCTGGAAATCACCTCTCTGCTCAAAGATCTGGGCGCAAAATTCGTGGTTTCCAAAGCGACGACGGAAATCCAGCGCAAATTCCTGCTCCGCAACGGCGCGGACGAAGTTATTTATCCCGACCGCGACATCGCCGAGAAGCTCGCCGTCCGTCTCAACGCCGAAAAGGTGTATGACTACATCGAACTGGATTCGGAATACTCCATTTTTGAAATCGCCGTCCCCACCGAATGGTACCGCAAACAAATTGTGGACGTGAATCCCAGAAAACGTTTCGGAATCAATATTCTCACCATCAAAAAGGGCAAAAAAATCGTCACTTCTCCCGACGCGAACTACACGTTCGAGGAAGGGGATCATATGGTGGTATTCGGCAATACCGATCAGATTCTCGATTTTACCAACAAAAAGAAGAAATAATTCCCGCGTTTGAAGCATCAGCAAAAGCCGGGCGCGCCTTTTTGGC